>Ga0208270_100082_pt1 | contig 66854 bp, 52 predicted proteins | sample LakWasM109_LOW13_2_FD_183925 | JGI IMG/M metagenome (GOLD analysis project Ga0208270, IMG submission 183925) | Freshwater sediment methanotrophic microbial communities from Lake Washington under simulated oxygen tension - Sediment Metagenome... | ecosystem: Environmental > Aquatic > Freshwater >...
GTAATGCGATAACCTCTCGTTAAGATGCTGAAAATCTTCATGTGACAGTCCGACAGTCCGCATGAATTCTTCAGGATTGTTCGTGGGTAATTGGGCATAAGGTGTCATGACGATCCGTATTTTCAGAGGTATGATTGTTATTTTAACCCTATAAAGATGGGTGCCATACTGATTATTTAGGAAAGATGACTAATATAAATAAGAATCAGCCCTCCAGCCTTTCTCATTATGCTCAACCCCCCATTCAGTAATTTGTTCATCCGCCGCAGCAAAAGCGGCTTGTTGCACTGCTTGTACTTTTTCCTGTACTTCTTTTCCACCACCAATCAGGTTAATACTGGCCCAAGTCAGCAGAGCTGCGACTGGGTTCAAGTCTGAACCATAGGCTTCACAACCGATACGCGCGGCTTCAAACGGAATTGAACCACCGCCGCAAAACGCATCACCTACTCGGGGAGTATGACCAAAACGGTTTTTCCCAAGCTGGTCTATCAATTGTTGAATGTTGTTTGCTGTAGTGCCTAAGTGCGAGTTAATGTCTTGCCATGCAGGTACACTTGGACCTTCGATTTGCTCTGGGCGAACGCAATATTCCAGCTTTTCGTCGTAACTTAAGTGGTCGAAATAGCGACGGGTAATTATATCTTTTATTGCTTGCTCTAAGCCCTTTGTCCAACGTATGCCACCACGATTATTGACTTCAAAATAAAGCTTTGTTTCCTGTTCTGGTAGCCATTCGGCTATTATTTTTGCTGAAATTGATGTCGAACGACGTTGCCATAATCCTTCGTTATCCATCGTCAGAATTTTCAAAAAAATCTCGCGGTCTTTTTGTGGATTACTACTGGCAGGCATTAACATACCCAGAATAGAGGCTCGAATTAAAATCAATGGCTTACGCCCCCACCATTTACCCAATCCGGTTAATGTTTGTCCAGATCCTGCTTTACGCTCTTTATAGGATTCTTTGGATATTAAGGACACAGGAAACTGTGTTTCAATAAAGGTCTTATCGGTTTGTGGCATAGTAGGTAAACAATTTGGTAGGCTAGAAAGAACTGAATTACTTATTCAAACCAGTTTTGTAAGTCTAAATTTTGGAAGTTCTCAAAATCTTGGGTATTTCGAGTCACTAAGGTTAATTTTTGAGTAACGGCAATCGCGGCGATTTCACCGTCCGCATAAGCACAGGTAAGTGCTTGGCGTTGTAATCTGGCCCGCTCTATTGCATACCAGTCTGCGGCGGCTTGGTCATAAGGCAAAACAATCAAACCATTAAGCAACAGCATTTCTAAATAGGATTGGAGTTGCTTTTTTCTTTTTGACGCTGCCAGTAATTCACAACCATACACCAGCTCATGCCAGACAATTGCGGTCGTTGCATACTCACCGTCGTGATTGGCAAAATGTTTTAACACCGTATCATCAGGCTTTAAGCGTGCCGGTTCTGACAGGATATTGCTATCCAGCAAATAGATTATTCGTCCCATGAAAACTCTCGCTCCTGACTTGCAGCGCGTAAATTTTTAAGTTCTGATTCCGTCAACGCGCTATCACCCTTCAATTGATTACGCCATTGTTGGATGGCTTGATACAAACTATTGTCTTTATGGGTGAGCTTTTGATAATTGGCCTCTGACAACATGACTGCAACCGGCTTACCATGCCTGGTCAGATGAATAGGCTCATCCGTTTCAAGCTGATGTATCAATTGTGACAGGTTGTTTTTTGCCTCGGCTATGGTACTGGTTTTCATCGGCGTGCGCTCTATTATGGCTATAATTTTAGCTATAATAAGGCTTTCCATGTTGACTATCAAGTTTGTTATAGACTGTTTATCCCTGCCTACATTTTCCCTGACATTAACGACAGCTCAAACTCTGCCTTGCGATTACGCAACACACCTTCCATTACTGGATTTTCTGTTAACGCAAAACGCACAGCTTTACGCCAGCCTTTATTACGACCATTAATTGCATGGCCAGTGGCGGCATTGGTCATGGTATAAAGCCACCAGCGTTCTTCAGGCACCAGGCCCAGCCAGTTATGTACGGCTGCGACTGATAACTCGGGATCTGCATCTTCTAAAGCCCAGGCTAACAAAGTGAGCTCTTTGCCTAGAGTTCTATCAACCGGTATCTGACCTTTTTTAAGCCACTGGCCGGTTTTCACACCCAAGTTGCGTAAGCGGCGATTAAACTCTGCCTTAACATGTTCTTCTATTTGTTCCCAGGTGTGACGATTTAAAACCGCCTTTAATTGGGCATCAATATCATTAAAGGTAGGGGATGTTTCTTGACCTTTTTCCGGTTTAATCCAGTGAAAATGTTCGGAAATAAGTACCTTAGCATCTTTTGCTTTTGAGATGGGTATCGTAACAATAAAGCAGTGCTCGGTTTGTTCTTGATCAAAGCCGAAGCCCAAGGGCTGCGATTTTTTTAAGGCTACAGTCATTGACGCACTTCGCCGGGTTGAAGTTGGTGTCCTATTTCTGCTAGCCAATCGGTTAGTTGTTGGCCTCTCTGAAACTTAACTTCTTCAACGCTGATACTAACCTGGCTACCTTTCATCACGCCTTGCAGTTTGTCCAATATTGCTTTGATGTCTTCGCCTGTGCAAGTAAAAGATGCTTCAGTGCTGTAGGTTAGTGACGCTGAGTCATCATTGGCAAACACATCCATAATAAGACCTTGCGCCATTCCTTCGTATTTTATGAGTTGTTCAATAAAGTCAAAAGCCGCTTTTGCAGATAAGGTTCCTAGTTTGCCAGCATTCCAGGTCAATGGTTTTGCCGGTTCAATGACCACTGTTTTATTTCGATACTGATCCATATCGATTTTTTCAAGTCGCGATTGAATGCCGTCTTTAGTAGAGATGGCCTGCACAAACCGACTGGACGCAGGAACTTCAAAGGCACTGTCATAAACAGCGCCTAAAGTGCTTGGATCTGAGCCATCCGTGGTATAGCGTATTTTCGCAGCACCAGGAACCGCTTTTAGTTCAACTTGCCACTTATCGCCTTGTTGAATAACCTCATGCTTAAGTTGCAAGGTGTTTTCCCAACAATAAACACTGCCTTCTTCATGTACGCCACGACTATCGACACATAAAAAACTGACATGCATATCGCTAGTGCTAAAGCGCGAATAACCACCTTCAGTTTCCGCAACATCCATAGATGCTGAGCTGGGCGAGCTATTGCCCAACTCATAAAGCACTTTGTCTCCATTGATCGGAGTGATTTTTAAATTAGCCTCGCCGGTATCTGGATTACGGCTTAATAACTGAATATTGACCTGAGTTTCAGGCTTCGGCGGTGTACGGTTAATAATGCCGCCATCATCGACCCAAGCCGATACATCAAGCATTTTTGACTTAAGTGCATCAAGTGCTTTGGGATCATGAAAATTCCAGTCAGTATTGGTCGCAGCGGTTCGGAGCACTTCATTCCACTGGGACTTTTGTTGGTTACGAAATAATCGCGCTTCAACTTTTTTACGAAAGGTATCACTGCTGACATCCGTGGTGAATTTGCCTTTTTGGCCTAAAGTGTCGCGAATCAGCTTTTCACCGTCAAATTGATTGTTTTCAAAATGAATACGGTAATCCGTTACGCGCAAGGCGTTGTCTTTGCCGGGATAAACAAGGGTAGTAAAGGTTTCTTGTAATGCACTGCGTAAACTCAGTGTGATTTTGTCCTGTGAGTTTTCGGCATCACGATATTGTTGATCACTGGTAGCCATACGCTCGGAATTAAATTCCGCCAAAATGTCTGTGATAGCTTTGTATTGTCGAGTTTGCTCAATCAGTCGTCCCATACTGCGATGACTGCCGGTTAAAAATAACACGCGGTTTTTAAAGTCGGCACTGTCAAAGAACTTTTGCCATTCCTCGCTGAGCTTACTGTTTTGTACCGGATTGGTGGCGGGTTGAGTAATGATTAAGGTAACCTTATCCATTTTTAATTCAACTTCATCCAATGCCGGAAGAACGCGCATATCTTGATAGCAATCACGGTCATGTAGTGTAAATAAACCGGCGGTATAGTTGCGCAATTCTTTTAAACAAGTCTCTTCGTTATAGGAATTGGCTTGGCTGTGAAGTTTGGCAGCCAGATTTTGAATGTTTTTGAAAAATAAACGGCCGTCAATACTACGGTGTAAATACCAGGCTTGTGTAGGCAAGTAATCAATGACATTCTTTTTAACCGCAGAAATATCACGTCCAGGTGCACATAGAAAACTGACAATGTCGCTTTCGCGCAAACCGTGCGTAGCACCGGGAACAGCGGCTAATGAGGCTACCAATATGAGCTTGGCTACGTCTTGAGCGTCATCGGTTGTTCCTAAGCGAATATCTAACGATTCGGCTATTGAATGTCCGTCTTTGGCAATATCATGGGTAATGGCTTCTGTTAAAGATGGATTAATGGCGCGGATTTCTGACTGTATTTCTTCGTTGTTTAGATTAAAGTCATACGGATGAACTAATTTAACCTGATCGGCACGAAGGACACCTTTACCGTTTGCCGTATACATGTCTGCAACGATGACGCGCATTAATCGAATTAAACCGCGTGTTTGCTGGAACCCTGGATTTTCTTTAAACCGTGCATACAGATCACGGATTGAAAAATGAAAAGGATAAGATTCAATTAACTGTGCTGCAAAGGATTCCGGTGTCGCATTGGTAATATCCATTTGCTTGGCTTTACGAACGGCTTCAGCATATTCCTGAGCGACTGCTTTTATTGTTTCATCGTCGGGTAAGTCAGAAAACAAGCGAGTGCGTAAAATATGATAGAGCTCGTCGCCTTGAGGATTAACAGGCTCTAAGCGTAATGATGATCGGTTAGTTTCATTGGCAAGATTTTCTAAGGCTTGATTAAGTTCATTTGAACCATCTTCATACGTCGCCTTAAGATCAGAAATAACTACGCAAACATTGGATAATTCCGGCCGGTCAACCGCGACCATTAAATTGGATAAAGCCGTGTTAGTGACATGCGCCAATGTTGTCTCGCCAATTTCCTTGGCCTTGGCGTTTGCAAAATACGGCGGTAACTCATCCAAAAAGATGATGGTGGGTTCACCTTTAAGTAAATTAATCCAGGCAGTTGCACCAGGTGCGCTTAAAGGCGAATACAGGTCACGAAACACTTCCTTCTTACCCAGTTGTTCGGCAAGCTCACCCCATATACCAAACGCCGCATCTGATTCCCGACCATTAAAACCAATTACCCGAATTGCGCCTAAACGAGAGCCTTGTCCGTCTTTGCCCAGAATCCTTGAGCGTAGTGCAGGGTTTTTGGCTAATAATCCTAAAGCGATCATGCTATGCGTTTTACCACCACCCATCGCCTGACTAAGTAAGAAGGTACTCGCCTGATTGCTACGTCCCTCTAGGCGCTCGAAGACCTTATCCAGTAAGGTCTGCATCCCCAAAGTAATAAAGTTTTCATCAAAGAACTGATCAGGACTAATCCGATCTTTCAACAAGTCATCAATATTTAAAACAACATCTCTACGGGATCGTTCAAAAACACTTTGACGAGGTTTACAGACTTTACTGAGATTCATATTGCTTCACTTCCATTTTGATTTTTATTAGCGTCATCAGTGAGGTAATTTCACAAATACAGAGCCTATATTAATAGGCTGGCTTAAGTTTAGATGCACAAAGTTGTATGGTATTTTAAATCATATTTAGTACCCGAAAGGGCTCTATGGCACTGGGTTGATGTCAGGTTTATACATCACAACTCGTTTCCAGCGTCACAATTTCGTTCGCGGTGAACCTTTCTTAAGCCGTGCATAATAAAACCCGTCCATTGCCGATTCACCGGTAACAATCTGGCGGCCGCATGCTCCGGCAACTCCCCAGTCGGCATTTATCGGCAATTCGATTGCATCGCTGTGTTCGGCTAGAAAAGCTTGAACCTGTTGCTCGTTTTCCTGTTTTAAAATGGAACAGGTCGCATATAACAATAGCCCGCCGGGCGCCAATAGCGGCCAAACGGCTTGCAGGATGAACTTTTGCAAAGCCTGCAACTGCCCGATGTCCTCGGCTCTGCGCAATAATTTAATATCGGGGTGACGACGGATAACCCCCAAGGCTGAGCATGGCGCATCCAGTAAAATCCGGTCAAACGGCTTACCGTCCCACCAGCCTGAAGGATCTGCCGCATCGCCAACCAGCAGCTTGGCCTGCAATTTCAAACGCTGCAAATTTTCACTGACCCGCTGCATTCTGGACTCGTCTATATCGACGGCGACCAACTCTTTGAGTTGCGATTGATTTTCGAGAATATGCGCGGTTTTTCCGCCCGGTGCGGCACACACATCCAGCACTCGATGTCCCGGTTGCACATCCAGCAACCCGGCCGCTAATTGCGCGGCGGTATCCTGAACCGATACCAAACCGTCGGCAAAGTCGGGCAATAAATCCACGGGCACCGGTTTATCCAACATGATCGCCGACGGGCAAAAACCGACGATTTCAGCCGCTATGTCCTTCTCTGCCAACAATTGCAGATAGTGCTCGCGACTGGTTTTCGCCAGATTGACGCGCAGCACCATCGGCGGTTGGCGGTTATTTTCCTGCAATATTGTTAGCGCCTGCTCAGGCCAATCCTGCTCGACTTGCTTGATCAGCCAGTCAGGATGACTCAGGGCTGCGACCTGAAATTTATCGGCTTTATGTTCAAGCCCTTCCTGCTCTCTCAGGTAGGTTCTGAGAACTGCATTGATTAGCGACTTGGCCCACGGCTTTTTCCGCGTGGCTAAAACCGTTTCGGACACCGCCGCATGGGGTTTTACGCGCATGAAGTTGAGCTGATACAAACCGACCAAAGCCAGCGACTTAACATCGGCATCTTTTAACGGCTTGTCCAATAATTGACTTAAAATAAAATCCAGCCGGTGAAATTGCCTACAAACACCGTAACATAGCGCCTGAATGAAAGCCCTGTCTTTACCCGATTCTATGGTTAAAAGCGCATTATCCAGGGCGGCGGTTAAAGACTGCCCGTCTTGCAAAACGCGTGACAATACACGGGCCGCGACTAATCTTGTATTCACTGAGTATTCAACTTAATTTGGCTCCATTAACATCGTGAGCACTGAGAAAAGCCTGGACAGGCATGCGTTTTCCGCCAGGCAGCTGTACTTCCAGCAGCCTTAAGTAACCTAAGCCGGTCGCTACATCCATGTTTTTATCGACACAGCGCACTACGCCGGGCTCCAATGTAGACGCATCATCATCCACCGCCACCGCCTGCCAAATGCGCAACACATTGCCCTGATAAAGTGTCTGGGCGACCGGCCATGCATTTAGCCCTCTTACTTTTCGAGCGATACCAGCTGCCGGCTGATTCCAGTCGATAACGGCTTCGCTTTTTTCCAGTTTTTCGGCATAAGTCACTAAAGACTCATCCTGCGACTCGGGGCGGACGGTTCCGTCTTCAATTTGCGCCAGCACCTTGTACAGACCTATAGCGCCCAACGCGGCCAATTTATCATGCAAATCGCCGGCCGTATCGGTCGGACCAATAACGCATTCTTCCTTGTGCAGCATATCGCCCGCATCCAGTTTGCGCACTATCTGCATAATGGTGACGCCGGTTTTTTCATCGCCCGCCATTAATGCACGTTGAATCGGTGCGGCGCCGCGCCAGCGCGGCAACAAGGAAGCATGAACATTAATACAGCCCAATTTGGGCACATCCAAAACGGCTTGCGTTAAAATCATTCCGTAAGCGACCACCACCATCAAATCGGCATTGAATGCGCTGATCTGTTGCAAGTCCTCACTGGTTTTCATAGTAAGCGGCTGAAACACAGGAATTCCGGCAGCTAGAGCCAGCTCCTTGACCGGACTGGGATGTAACTTACGGCCTCTGCCCGCCGGACGGTCGGGCTGGGTATAAACCGCGCAAACTTCATGTTCCGAATCCAGCAACATTTGTAAACAAGGCACGGCGAATTCAGGGGTTCCGGCAAAGATTATCTTCATGCTCAGCTCACTTCCATTTTATGAATTTTTTCCAATTTTTTCTTAATTCGCTGCCGTTTTAACGATGAAATATAATCAACGAACAGTTTCCCATCCAAATGATCCAGTTCATGCTGAACACAGACGGCCAGCAAATCCCTGGCGCTTAATTCAAAAGGCTCTCCTTCCCTGTCGAGCGCTTTCACTATGATATGCTCAGCCCTGGTTACTTTTTCAAAAAAGCCGGGAACCGAAAGACAGCCCTCTTCAGACTCCTTAACGCCGTCTTTTTCGATAATCTCAGGATTGATTAAACATAACGGGGAGTCCTTTTCCTCACTGACATCAATGACGACTATCCGCTGATGCACATTAACCTGCGTCGCAGCCAATCCTACACCATGTGATTTGTACATGGTTTCCAGCATATCATCGACCAATTTTTTAATTTTATCATCGACCTTTTTTACGATTGCAGCCTTCTTCCGCAAGCGTTCATCAGGAAACTCGAGAATAGATAGAATACTCAACAAACTCACCACTATAATAATTGAATACCGGAATTCTATCTGTTTTTGAACAATCTGGAAACATCACGGTTATAAAGGCTTACAGGCATTCTCTCTTGCGGCGATACATCATGAGGGTAAAAGTCTGAGCGGCGGCGCTTTCATCCCATCAAACTTGAAAACATCACGCTTGATAGGGTTCTGACTAACACGCAGGAAACCGTAGCAATAGATTATCAGGTAAGGGTTTGCAAAAATGATAAACTCAATTAATTACGGACTGACATACCCGTAATTGAGGAATTATTAATGCTCTTCATCGTAAATGAATACTGAAAACAGTCAGTGGAAGGAGTTGACAGACATGAAATTAATTATATTGACCAGCGTTGTTTTACTGATGAGTGGTTGCCAGCATACTGTAAATCCACAGCATGCTGGCGATCCTGATTACACACCTGATGGCTTAGTTAAGCGTCCTTATGTATGGGAGTTTAAAACCGACAACAGCCAAAAAGCAAAAGATTGTGTGCTTGAATGTAAAAAACAAGACAGTCAATGCAGGCTACTTGCATCTACAAAGTTCCCGGAGTCGGTAGTGACGCCATCCGCCAATATCACTATCGATACTGGCAGGATCGGTGAAACCGATCAATGGATTAAAGACCTCGATAATTTGCGGTGTGAGAAAAGTCTCATTAAATGCGTTGAAGATGTTTGTAAAGGCAAAACGGATAAGAAACGTTACCTATGGTAAACAACCAGAATATTGAATGACTAATCTGACGTTCTAAGCAGACTTATCCTACGACACATTCAATCGGTATAAAGCAGCTGTTGAGCAAGGAGCGGAGTCAACTGAACCTGAAAAACCAAGCCGATAAACTTAACGAAACAATCTGTGCTAACCCATGCCATGGATTTACCCGGATCAGTAATGAAATGGCATAAGGCCGTCGCTTAGCGGAGCTTGTCCGCCTTGTTCTACACCTCCAGACAAAGCAATAGACGCGACCTTGATTCAGAACTTAATCGTAGTTGTTCCGCCCCTATGCAGAAATTTGATAAAAAACACTTGAGCCTGCTCGTCAGTCCGCCATCCGGTTTCGGCTGCGTCAAACTCAGCCGCGGTCGCAAATTTGGTTAATACAAGCCCATCCCGTGTAATCACGACTGGTTCATTTCCCAGAACCTGCAACTGTATATGACGTTCGACAGATGACAGCGTAATGACCGTGCTCCCCGAATCGACCATGCACTTGATTTCAGTTCCATCATAGACCGAAAAATGTGACGACCCTGCTCTATAAATTTGGAAAAGCAGCCCATCGTCTACTGTTTTTATTGCTGTGTTGTTGACGTAATTGGCGTCACACAAAGTTTCCACTTCGGTCAAAAGCATCGGCAAGATGGATCCCGCTCTGACAAAGACCGGAAATTGCAGCTGATTTGAATTTGACCAAGTGATGGTTTGCCCTCCGGCATGCGTAGTGTGATCCCAAAAATCGATCCAGTTCCCTGCGGGCAAATACAATTGCCTTGTGACCGCGTTGGGCTTAATCATCGGAGCAACCAGAAACTCATTGCCAAAAAGATAGGTATGTTTGATATTAAAAGTATTCGGATCGGATTGATCCATCAGCACCAGCGGACGCATGATCGGTAAACCTGTTGCGCTTGCCAGCTTTGCATAGGTGTATATATAAGGGAAGAGACGGGTATGCAGTTTCGTAAAGAAGCGGAAATTGTTAAGAGCTTGGTCGCCATATTTCCACGGATATTGCCGCTCTTTCGCAACCTGCCGATGCATCTGCATAATAGGAGAAAAGCAGCCGAATTGCGTCCAGCGCATAAACAGATTCGGTGGCGATATACTGAAGTTCGTGTCCTGATAGCCCCCCGTATCATGTCCCCAGATGGCATACCCGCTCATCGCCGCGGATTGCCCTGCCATGATTACACTGGGCAAGCCATTGTCGCCGAAATTGGGTTCATTATCTCCAGCCCAAGAGCTTGGAAATGCATGCGACCCCACAAATCCGCTACGCGCGAACAATATGCCTTCGTTACCCAGCACACTTGCAACCGTCTTGTGGTACTCAACGCAGTAGCCATTCCTCATCTCAACGCCTGTGCGTCCGTCCGAGTATTGGGCTGTGATCGGAATGTAAGTGTTGGGGCCATTACTACTTTCGCCATCGTCCGTTTTGAAGCCGCCAATGCTTGTCTCTTTAGACCCTGAAAGAGTCGGCACACTCGCTTGTTCGACAAGTTTCTTGAGTTGATCTGTCAACCATTGCCGCGCCATGGAATTGGTAAAATCAATTGGACTTCCATGCCCCTTCCACCAGGTTACAAGCAACGGCGGACCGCCTGCGGATGTACGCACAAAAAGACCCTTGCTTGCCGCTTCATCATAATTGGCAGACTTACCTAGGTTTTGTCCGGGAACATTATCGTTAGTAGATGCCGTGTTAATGAAGGGCGTCATCCAACAGATAACCTTTAAGCCGTTGGTTTGAAGAAAACTCATCATTTCGGCCAATGAGGCAAACCCGGGGAAATGCATCCCGTCAATAGTCGCGTCTTGCCCAAACTGGGTCATATTGAAGTTGAAATCGTTGTAGGCGATTTCCCAAGGAGAATCGAACACAAATGCCGATGCCGGTAATCCTCGTTTGCGAAATTGAGTCACCGCATAACGAACCTCGCCGCCGCTCCTCCATATATCGGACGAAATCCACGGGCCGAATGTCCACGGCGGCGGAAGCGGTGGCCGTCCTGTGTACCCTGTATAGCGAGACAAGATGTCGGTGAGCTTTGGACCGTACACGATATTAAATCGCAAGGTTGAAAAAAGATGAGTGACGACGTAACGATCCGGTGCTGCGGCACGCATGTCAAAAACGCTCTCGGCAGAAGAATCGAGATGCAGCCCATAGCCCCGCGTGCTGACAAACCACGGCGATACTTTGTACGAATGATCATTTTTTATGCCGGGATCATCAAACGTCATTATTCGAACATTCTTTCCTGATTGGTCGAAACTATTGAACTTTTCGCCGAAGCCATAGAAATGCTCGTGACTATCAGATGGCGCTGCAATAGCCGTTGCGACCGGAACGACACCGCCCCAATCAACGACTTCGTAGCGCATCACGCCTTGATGCGGAAATGTCAGGCGACCGGTAATCAGGGCTGTGCCTAACTTTTGTTTCAGTTCCAGCCCATTAGCCAGCGCCTTTGAGCCGGTTACGGCCCCGATCATCATAGAGCCTTGTCCGGTTTGAACTGCCGGGGGAGAAAAATGAATGCGGTTTGCTTTCGGATTTCCCGCTAAATCCGGACCCGCGATTTCAATGTGTCCGGTGTTTTGGTAAATCCGTCCCTGCAAATCACCCGCATCGAATGCGATAAACGGACCCGATGGCGTAAGCAACCATTGAATATTCTGAGGGAATGATTTGGCCATGATATTCCCCCTATCAGGACAATTGAACCCAACTTGCAACCGACGGCACGCCATCGTTATCGGTGATGAAAAGCATGTACCAGCCGGGCGGCGCAATGTTACGCTCATTCGGTATCACTGCATTCAACAAGTTGGGAGGCGTGACGGTGAATGGAATGTCGACGACGCGCTGAGCGCCGTTGAAAGAGTGAGTGGTCAGCCCTGGCGCAATCAGACTGACCCACTTGATCTGCGCGGCCTGCGGCGTACGAATCACAGGCCTGCCGCCGTAAGCAATTTGGGGCGGCACGTTGTCGATCGTTGGGCGGGAATTCTTTTTGAACAGATACGGCGGACTGAAAATCTCCAGCCGCTCTTCTTCCAGCGGATCCGGCGGCAGCCACTGGGTCTGCGATCCTTTATCGGGATTGCCTCCAGCAGCGAGAACGCGGCCGTCGGGCAGCAGCAGCGCCACTGAATGGTAGAGCCGGGCCACGGTTGCTGGAGCCGTCACTGTCCAGGTATTGGCGGCCAAGTCGTAGATTTCCGCCTCGAATACTTCGCGTCCGCCTTCGGGGTCGACCACTCTGCTGTGGGCACTGGCTTCCCGGGTGACGCCGCCGCCCACGGCGATCACAGTACGGTCCGGTAATAGTACCGCGTTGACATGCATTCGCTCGTGGTTAAGCTCCTGCTTAAGCCGATACTGCGGCGGTGTGGCGGTGAAGTCCACGACAGCCACGCGCCGGGTCGCTTTTCCGCGCAGAGCGTTCGGGTCATCCAGATCTTCCGGGCCGCCGCCGAGAATCATGATCTGCTGAGTTTGCACGGGCGGCAAAATTACACTCGCGCACTGGTTGCATTGGCCGGTATCGGTCAAGCCATTCACGTTCGCAGAAGGGGTAGGATTGATCGGATCGAATACAAAGGGAAACGAATCGCCATTCGTGTCCATCTTGCCACCCGTGAAAAATAATCGGCCATCGCGGAGTTGAAACAGATGCGGATAAAGAGGCAAGTTGAAGTCCCTGGTCTTGGTCCAGCCGACATGATCCGGGTCGGTGTTCCTCTCCAAGGTATTGTTGTCGAGTCCCTTGGCCTGTTCGTCCAAACCCGACGCGGCCAGAATTGTGCCATCACTCAAACAGACAACCGTCGGATACCAGCGTCCGTGCGCCATCGGTTGGACGAACGTCCATTTGTTGGTGAGCGGATTAAAAATAAGCACATCGCGAATCCCGGCAAATCCATGACCGGCGTCTTGCATTTGCTGGTTCACGATTTTTTTGTCGTACTGCCCGGTCCCGCCCGCGACCAGTAGACGGCCATCGGGGAGAAAAGCATGGCCGCAGCAAAAGAAATCGACCACGGTGCCGTCGGGTCGGCGCAGCGTCGGCGGCGGGTTAAATGCTTTGTTATCCAGGACATTGCTTGTCGGGTCCCAGACCACGCTGGTAAAGATCTGCTGCGCCTCATTCCCCAAGAAAGCAGGCTGGAAACGGAATGCACTGTTGCCGGAACCGGCAAAAAACAGCACTTTACCGGTATGCAGAAGCGCAGCGTGAACCGGCAACACTTCAGAAAAATACAGCAACAACCGCCACACGCCTTTAGTATCGGCTGTGTCAATATCGAGAGTAAGATCGGTAACCGCAAACAGTCCTGCATTAAGCTGTGGCGGGTTGTCCACATGCAAGATGACCGCTTTGGGCCTACCGCCACCGAAAGCCGCAAGTGCGAATCCGCCGCCCTGATCCTCAAAAGACTGCCAACCATCCACCCTGACCCAGGGTCCCCAACCCTCTTGTATGCGGCCTTGTTGATCGAGGTTCCAGCCGACCCTGTAGAATCCGGCGTTTTCTCCCGGCGGATTGTCGATTTGAAAAATGATGATCTCAGGGCGTCCATTGCCGTCCAGGTCGGCCACCGCTATCCCGGCGCCCTGATTGAACCAGGAAAACCAGTCCACTTCGATCCAGTCGTTCCATTGGCCAATATGTCCATCCGGAGTAAGGTGGCTGCCCACCCTATAGAAGCCTTTGTTGGGACGGTTGGGATTATCAGTGTGAAAGTCGTCGATATGAAATACGACAAGTTCGGGCTGACCGTCGCCGCTAAGGTCGGCCACAGTAATCGCCGCCCCTTGATCGCTCCATGATATCCAGTCGGGAACTTGCTGCCAATCGGTCCAGCCGCCGGTGACATTGCCCTGCGCGTCAAGTTTACGGCCTATACGAAACAGCCCTCTGTTCGGGCCGGGCACCACGTGCTGAACCTGAAACACCACCAGCCCTAATCCTTGGGCTCCAAAATCGGCAACGGCTATGCCCGCACCTTGATTCGCGTTTGATTGCCAATTTGGAATTTCGATCCAGGGTCCCCAGCCGCCTATAACTTTGCCATTGGCATCAAGCCCTCGTCCGACCCGATAAAAACCCCGATTGGGACCAGGGACCGGATGATCCACGCGTAAAACAATTAATTCCGGCTTACCGTCGCCGTCAAGATCGGCCGTTGCAAGATTCGCTCCCTGATTCTCCCAAGAAACCCAGTCAGGTATTTGATTGAAGGATAGCGCCATGGGTTAACCTCAATTCAATATGTCTTGAAAGGATTGATCCAGCGCCTTGTTTTCCGACAGCGGCAAGGCACTGAGTTCAATTGAGATATTTAGCGTCAGTCTATTTAGCGCCTAACGCAATCCGGATCAGGTCCGAAATGTCGAAACGTCCGTCCAGACCAACTTTGGAGGGCTTCCAGTTCGGGTTTTGTGACAGAAATGAATGGCTATCACCCAACAACAGACCAATAAAAACTTCCGCAACAATCCGGCCGCCCACCTTGCCAAGATGAACCGGCAACGCATTCGCCTCCTGCTCGGTTTTGCCTCGTGCACGTAGACGCCAGTCATGCTGTGCTTCCGCCAAAATGTAAGTCCAAAGGGGAGCCTTACCGGCAAAGCTTTTACCATATTCTATGATCGAGCGATTTCTCTCGGCAGCCGCTCCAAACTCATTGCTGAAAGTGGCCTTGCCTATCAAAATATCTTCATCCCTGAGTGGTGCATAGCCCATACATCGGGCCACATCCTGACCGCTGGGCAGATCCATGCTCAAGCCTCGCAGGAGATTACGAAGCGCCAGGCTGGAAGGGCTTTTCACCGGATCGACGGGTACCGGATTCCCGTCACTATCGCGTTCCAGGTCATCGGCATTCAGTTTTGAAAACTCAGGAAGGAAAGCCAATGGATTAACCAGGGATGTATCAATTTTATAGGATGCCTGTACGCGCGATTTACCCAGATTATGGGTGGAAAGCTTACTGTCAATCTCGAAAAACAGATTCCAATTGATGCTCCAGATGTCAGGAAATGCACGAAAACCATTCAGACCTTCGGTATGAACAGCCGCGAAAATGAATTGACGTCCATCCACGCCGCGCTCGATTTCATCGGCGGATGCGTTTTTTCCCAGTTCAGTGTTTAACCGATAGATCGGCCGCACCATGGAATGCCCGAACCGATAGGCGGCAGCACTAAATTCAATAGGAATAAAGGACGCATATTTCGGTAAGTAAAATTGCAGTCTCGGCGGATCATCATATATCCGTTTACCGCTCTTGATATGGGGAAGAAGTTCGTTATAAGTGTGCTCTCCCACAATCCGGGGCAGAAAATCGTGCAACACAACCCATTGGTAATGCCAACGAACTTCCTGCTGTACTTCGGCAAACGACGCATCTTTGCCTTTGGCGTCGGCTATGGCATTGTGAAAGCGTAGAAATACCCCCTGTAGTTGCGACACAATGACATTCTCATCGTTCCGCTTGTCGCCGATCACTGCTCGATTATTGGCCGGTATGCGCAATAGATCCAATCTGCCTTTATGTACGCCGCCCTCAGTGAGCTCACGTCCGAATAAGAATTTGTTGCCATCGAACATATACGGCTGGTCGTCCGGGCCACGGCCATAAATGCAATCCAGATCGAAGCGAGGCGTACGGAAATCAGTCAGCCCGTCAGGATCATTCTGTTTTTGCAGACTGCTGGCCGGATCAAAGGTAAGATCGTGATCGATAAATTGCCCGAGATAAGTATAACCGGCTGGAATGCCGAAATTTTCTTCGTCATCGACCTCATCTTCCTTGGTGGCAATCGGAATAAAGAAATTGGTTTTGGGGTCGCGTTTCGGCTTGCCATTCTCCATTTGTATTTCCGGGTCTGCAATCATTGCTTTAGCCAGCATATGAAGATCGGCGATATCAAAATCCGCAGCAGGAAGCGTCCGAAACATCCGCCCGAAGCGGCCTTCAAACTGAGAGGAGCGATCCTGGACATCGCTGCCTCTTATTCCTCCACCATGACCGGCTTTGGATTTATTATTGTTGGTTTTAGTAGTCATTTCATTTTCCTTGCAATGATGAGTCAATAATCATTAAAAACATGGCATGAAATTTTGATGCGGCCAGACGGCTGTGTACACACAACTAAAAATCAAATTATTAGTTGTCTGGTTTTACTATGGTATTTATAAAAGTTTATACGCCTTGAGCCAGTCAAAATATTAATAATATTTTTTAAAGTTATTGATAACTTTCATGCCCTTATAAAAACTTAGAATACGGCTTTAGAATTAAAATGTGGTCACTTACATATAGATACAGATGCCTACGATGTGAAGTGCGATAAGACATCCAGTTACATTCTATAAACGACAAGCCCAAATGAGCAATTGGGGTGAATACCTACTTAGCCAGGACGGTTCAAATCTTGTAAAAAAAGAGATAATTATCGGCAGATCGTGTCGGCTGCAGGAGGGATATCGACAAACTCGCACTGCCTGAAATTAGCATCAGATATTCGACGTTTTTGATTCATCACTGGATTCCTTGCCTTGGCTGAGCTATTTTACAACCTACCAGGGTAGCCGTTTTTATCAGACCGCTACTTGTAACCGTCAACGCTTAGTGTAAGAATAGATAAGTTAATCAGCACCCCTTAAATGTCACACTTTACCGAAACAACGTAACCTCTAAGCCTGTCAAATCAACAGCTTATTTTCAGACTGGATTTCTATCTGGATTCATCTAAACTTTTTATTCAGATAGTACAAAAAGACTCGACAGGAATCCGACATGGCTTTTCGAACACTCACTGGAGTGATAATTTCTCTCTTGCTCTGCTTAAACGCATGGGCTGATGACCAATCCGCCTGGAGCGGATTAGCACGCAATGCGCCCACAGGGGCACGGGCATGGACAGCCCGTGATGAAATACAAATAAATCCCTCCCATCCCGATCAATATACCGTCGTCAAAGGCGATACTTTATGGGAGCTATCCGGTAAATTTTTGACTCACCCCTGGCAATGGCCCGAGTTATGGAGCCACAACACTCAAATCAAAAATCCTCATTTGATTTATCCCGGCGATACTATTTATTTTTCCATCGTAAACGGCAAACCGCAGCTTAGTCTTTCCAGAAGCGATTTTCCTCAAGCCCAAGCCGCCCTCAATTCCACCTGCGTGCTTAAGGAAGACGACTACAATCATGGCCGCAAAGACTTTGCCGTTTCCAAAGATGGAAAGGTAGTACCTTGTATTAGGGAAACAGACCTGAAGCAGGCCATCAGATTAATCCCCACTGAAGCCATAGCGAGTTACCTGACATCGCCTAAAGTAGTGGATGAGGATGAACTGGGCAGCTCACCTTATGTAGTCGGCTTTGCAGGAGAACATATCATTGTAGGCACTGGCGATCGTGTTTATGTGCGTTCGATAACCGAGCCCAAAACCCTGTCCTATACGATTTACCGACCGGGAAACGCTTATATCAGCCCGGAAAATGGAGAAATCCTGGGTTATGAGGCTCAATACATTGCCGACGCTTCCTTGCAGCACCCTGGCGACCCGGCAACGCTAGCCATAACCAAGGCCAATCGTGAGATCCGCACAGGCGACCGGATTATGCCCAATATTGAACAAGATGTTGCGTTAAATTATTTCCCTCGTCCGCCTAAACAAAGCCTCAAAGGCAGCATTATCAGTGTGCTGGGCGGCGTTTCCCAAATTGGCCGGTATAACGTGGTTGTAATAGACAAAGGCACCGCAGACGGCCTTTTAGTCGGGCACGAGCTGAATATCTATAAAAGCGGCAAAATTGTCAGCGACTCTTTCAGCCCCATTAAAAATGATACCGTTAATCTTCCTGATGAAGTTGCCGGCACCTTGATGGTTTTCCGCCCATTCGACCGTGTCAGTTATGCGCTGGTCATGCGAGCAGACCAGGCACTTCACGTTTTAGACAAAGTTCAAACCCCCTGAACATTAACGCACAACAATTCGACCAAGACTTGAAATACTGGCTTGCACTATTACGCACGCCAGGGGTCGGCTGCCGAACATTTCTTCGCTTGCTCGAACGCCATAACCCGGCGCAGTTATTTGCAGAATCATCATCTGCACTGAGGGCCTTAGGTTTAAAAAGCGACATCGTCAATGCGATCAGGAATCCCGACTGGACGCTTATCGACTACGATTTGAACTGGTTAAGTCAACAAAATAACTGCGCAATCACCCTCAATGACGCAAACTATCCCTCCCAATTAAAGGAAATATCCGATCCTCCGCCTATCCTGTTTGTACGCGGTAACCCCGAACTGTTATCGCTGCCGCAAATCGCTATCGTGGGCAGCCGCAACCCTTCGACTTCAGGCCTGGAAATCGCCTTTAATTTCGCTAAAACCCTGAGCCACTGCGGCCTTGTGATCACCAGCGGGCTGGCTTTAGGCATCGATGCAGCCAGCCATCAAGGCGCATTAAAGGCCAATGGTTATACGATTGCGGTGGCCGGAACCGGGCTGGATCGCGTCTACCCCGCACGGCATAAAGACCTCGCCACTGAAATCGTCAATACCGGCGCGATAATCTCGGAGTTTCCGCCCGGCACAACGGCCAAAGCCAACCACTTTCCCAGACGCAACCGTATTATCAGCGGACTGTGCCAAGGCCTGTTGGTGGTTGAAGCCGCCAAACAAAGCGGCTCGTTAATTACTGCGCGCATGGCTCTCGAACAAAACCGTGAAGTTTTTGCGATACCCGGCTCCATTTATAACCCGCTGGCCCGGGGTTGCAACGCGCTAATTCGTGAAGGAGCAAAACTTGTTGAAACAACCCAAGATATTCTTGAGGAATTAAATCAATACAATCAACAGGATGAATATTCATCCCCACTAACAATGCAATCAACGCTTGACCTGGAGCAGCAAACATTATTGAATCTTGTCATGTTTAGCCCAACTTCTATTGATACTCTGGTAGAAAACGCCAACGAATCCGTCGAAGTTATTTCTTCAATGTTACTGATTCTGGAACTGCAAGGATACATAGAGGCAACCGCCGGCGGTTGCTATACTCGAATCAAATAAATATCTAAAAACCTATGAAAGAAAATATTTTTGATGTCCTGATGTACTTATTCGAAAACTATATGGAAGATGAAATTGAAATCTTTCCGGATAGTGATATCGTCAGAACGGAATTGCTGGAAGCGGGCTTTGAACAAATCGAAGTTAACAAGGCTTTCGACTGGCTCGAATCGCTTAGCCTGCAACGGGCAATAAAAACATCCGCGTCGCCTGCATTCCGTGTTTTTTGCAGCCAGGAAAAAGCCAGGCTGGATATTGAATGCCGCAATTTACTTATGTTCCTTGAACATAGCGGCATCCTGAATTCAGCCAACCGGGAAATTGTCATCGACCGCGCCATGGCGCTGGAAAATGAAGAATTATCAATGGAAAAGCTCAAATGGATAGTGCTGATGGTATTACTCAGTCAGCCGGATGAGGAAATCGCTTTCTCCAGGATGGAAGATATCGTCTATGACCTTATTCCGACTTATTTGCATTAATTAAGGTTCAAAACTACAAGGTGAAAGGTTCAAGAAACGTACCTTTCACCTTGAACCCTACTTCTTGAACCCTTCACCCTAAACCTTTTTGAATAAATGAGTAAGAATCTCGTCATTGTAGAATCGCCTGCGAAAGCCAAAACCATAGAAAAATATTTGGGTAAGGACTTTCAAGTTTTAGCCTCTTATGGACACGTCCGCGACCTGATCCCAAAAGAAGGTGCAGTTGATCCGAACAATAACTTCGCGATGAAATACGAAGTTATCGAACGCAACCAAAAGCACGTGCAAGCTATCAGTAAGGCTCTTAAAACCGCAGACACCCTATACTTGGCGACTGACCCTGATAGAGAAGGAGAAGCCATTTCCTGGCATTTGCTTGAGCTGCTGAAAGAAAAAAAGCTGCTGAAAGACAAGCCGGTGCACCGGGTCGTGTTCCACGAAATCACTAAAAAAGCCGTCACTGAAGCCATCGCTAACCCGGAGCAAGTCGCCATCAGTTTGGTCAATGCCCAACAGGCACGCCGTGCTTTGGATTATCTGGTCGGCTTTAACCTGTCGCCGTTATTATGGAAAAAAATCCGCCGCGGCCTTTCAGCAGGCCGGGTACAAAGCCCCGCCTTGCGCATGATCGTCGAGCGCGAGCTGGAAATCGAGGCTTTTAAAACGCGCGAATACTGGACGATTGACGCCGCATTAACTGCTCAGGAGCAAGCCTTTAAAGCCAAACTGACCCAGTTTAATGGCGAAAAAGTCACGCAATTCAGCATCACCGATGAAGAGCTGGCGGAAAAAACCAAGCAAACTTTACTGGATGCCGCTGACGGCCAATTAATGGTTGCCAAGCTGGAAAAGAAACAGCAAAAACGCAACCCTGCCCCGCCGTTCATCACCTCGACGCTGCAACAGGAAGCCTCGCGCAAACTGGGTTTCACCACCAAACGCACGATGATCGTCGCCCAGCAGCTTTATGAAGGCATCGATATTGGCGGCGAAACCGCAGGTTTGATCACTTACATGCGTACCGACTCGGTTAACCTGTCGGTAGACGCCGTCGAAGAAATCCGTGCGCTGATTGCCGAAAACTACGGCGCTGAAAATGTGCCTAAAGATCCGAGAGTCTTCAAGACCAAGTCGAAAAACGCCCAGGAAGCGCACGAAGCCATACGCCCGACCTATCCAAGATACTCGCCGAGCCAGTTAAAAAGCCACCTGAGTATTGAGCAGTTCAAACTCTATGAACTGATCTGGAAGCGCACCATCGCCTGCCAGATGATTCACGCTACGTTAAACATGGTCGCCGTCGATTTGACCTGCGCCGACGGCAAACACACATTCAGGGCAACCGGCTCCACGATCGCCTCTCCCGGATTTATGACTGTTTATCTGGAAGGAAAAGACGACAGCAACGAAAGCGACGACAAGGAAAGCTTCTTGCCGCCGATGGAAGAAGGCCGCCCGGTCCAGCTCAATGATATTAATGCCGGACAGCATTTTACCGAGCCGCCGCCACGCTACGGCGAAGCCAGCTTGGTAAAGTCCCTTGAAGAACACGGTATCGGCCGCCCATCGACCTATGCGTCGATTATTTCGACCTTGCAAAACCGGGAATACGTGACTCTGGACGGCAAACGCTTCTATCCGACCGATGTCGGCAGAATCGTCAATAAATTCCTGACCGAACATTTCACCAAATACGTCGATTACGATTTTACCGCTAACCTGGAAGATGAACTCGATGCGGTGTCACGGGGAGAAAAAGACTGGGTTCCATTGATGCACGACTTCTGGAAACCTTTTACTACCCTGATTCAGGAAAAAGAGGAAAGCGTCCAGCGCAAAGATGTCACCCAGGAAGCCATTGACGAAAAATGCCCCGATTGCGGCAGCCCGCTGTCCATCCGCTTGGGCCGGAACGGGCGGTTTATCGGCTGTACCAACTACCCTGAGTGCTCCTATACCCGAAACCTGAACGATGATGGCGGCGCCAGCGACGAACCCGAAGTTGTGGAAGGCCGAGTTTGCCCTAAATGCGAATCGCCTCTAGTGATTAAAACCGGCCGCTACGGTAAATTCATCGGTTGCAGCGGTTATCCCAAATGCAAGCATATCGAGCCTTTAGAAAAACCGACGGATACCGGCGTTGAGTGCCCGCAATGCAAAAAGGGCAACATCCTCAAGCGTAAATCCCGGAACAGCAAAATATTCTATTCCTGCTCGGAATATCCAAAATGCGATTACGCCTTATGGAATGCGCCGATAAAAGAAAGCTGCCCGGAATGCGAATGGCCTATCTTGACCGTCAAAGAAACCAAACGGCGCGGCGTGGAAAAAGTTTGTCCGCAAAAGGACTGCAAATATGCAACGCCGTATGAAGGCGATCCTGCGGATGTGCAGGGGCCAAAAGAATCTGGCACATTGTAGGGACGAATTCATTCGTCTTTGGGCGGATAAATCCGCCCCTAGCTATAACTAAACTCGAAAATGCCCTATCACTCCTTTTTCAAAATAAAAAACGCCGTCCGCCATATCAAAGCAGGCGCCGTGATTGCTTACCCCACAGAAGCCGTCTACGGCTTAGGCTGCGACCCGCTCAACGAAGAGGCGGTAATGGCCCTGCTCGACATCAAACAGCGCCCAATAGAAAAAGGCCTGATCCTTATCGCCTCATCGCTTGAGCAACTATGCCCTTACCTCATTTTAGACCAAACTATCATCGAGCGAATAACACCCACTTGGCCCGGCCCTATCACCTGGGTTATCCCTGCCCAGCCCTGGGTACCAAAATGGCTGAAAGGCGCACATCAATCGCTGGCAGTCAGAGTCACCAATCACCCGATAGCCCGCGATTTATGCGCCCAATTCGGCAGCCCGTTAGTTTCCACCAGCGCCAATCCTACAACCCGGACCGCCATCAAAGAATCTAGAAAACTGTTAAAAACGTTTGCCGGTGCCGATATTTTTATCGTTCACGGCAAAGTCGGTGAGCTTGGGCAGGAAACTGCTATTTATGATGCGGTGAGCGGAACGCGGTTGCGTTGATCATAAAAGCTCAGAGATATTGCTATTGGAAGGAATTATTAATACTATGAAATCAGGAGGTTCCTATCATGGCCCATATTGAAAAATTAAGCATTGCTTTAACCCCTGAAATGGCAGAGATAGTCCGCCAGTGCGTCGAAAGCGGCGAATATGCCAACAGTAGCGAGGTTATCCGCGAGGCTTTGCGCGATTGGAAGCAGAAACGTTCTTTGCAACAGAATGAAATCGAAGAGCTGCGTAACCTTTGGCAAGCCGGACTGGACAGCGGCCCTGGTCATTTGGCCGATATGAACGCAATCAAAGCAAAAGCCCGGCAACGGTTTTTGTCCCAACAAGACGCAGAGCAGCATTAGAAATATAAGACTTTATGTCTGTGATTTACCGAACCGCGCAAGCCGAGGAAGACCTGATTGAGATATGGATTTATATCGCTCAGGATAATCCCAGTGCAGCGGATCGTGTGCTTGATGATATTGAACAACGCTTTCATGGCGCTTGCCGATAATCCGTTAATGGGCCGGTTGCAGCCTGATATTGCCCCGGAACTTCGCTATTTTGCGGTGGGCCAATTATTTAATTTTGTATCGTACCGTGCCGAACGGAATCCAGATTGTCTGTGTCATACATGGCGCTCGTGATTTGCCCAATTTATTTTGACTGATGTTTCTTGGTAGCTAAAATGTCAGGCAACGAAAAACTATCGACCGTCCGGCTGATCCTATGCACTTGTTGCCAGCAATGAATCCAGCCACGTTTCAAACTCGTCGTAATTCTTTTTGGAAAAAATCTTGGCCGGGAATCGTGCTAGCTCTTCCGCCACGACTTCGCGCTGACAGAGGTTACTCATATCATTGTCAGTCGTCAAAGCGTCCACGTAAGGCACAAATGTCGAAACGTGGTCAATATCATTTTGGCGAGATATGCCGAAGTTCGCATTGAATTTCTTGGGGTTGGATCGATGTCCTTGCCACCGCATCCAGAGTAGTTCCGCCTCAAAAGCAATTTCAATTCGCAGGACGGGGCATATTAGAATTGGCTTGTTTTTCAACAACCCTGACCATCGCTGGAGCGCAGCCGACTCATCCAATCCATTTACAACATCTCTAATAATTCGGCGAAACGGGACATCGGATAGTTGTGGAATTTGGTTGGAGATTGGCTTTCCAGTTTCAAATTCTTCTGTGAGCTGCTGCATTATCAACAATATTTCACATTGTTGTTTGTAAGCATTAATACCTTGCTGTATATCGTTGCGCCAAAGCTCGGTAACGTGATTTAGACAATCACGAACTCCACGGCAGTCAGGTATATTCTTAACTTGTCGATCAATGATATTGAGGAATTTTTCGTTTATCTCGTCACGAGGCCGCGCATATGCGCGATTTAACCTTAGCCGCCAGGAGTTCGTAGGCACAACATTCATCCCAACCTGCCACCGATGGGGATCGTCTAGTCCGATATCGGTAAAAGGGAAAGGATCAGCGCCATCTTGTTCGATGAGCATTCTTCTGGTCTGGGCAGCAAAAACATCGTAGAAATTGCCAGCGATATTCCCATTAGCAAGATTATTCTGGAACTCCCAAAGTATCGTCCTATTTTCCGTGTATTCATCAGGGATAGCCGATGTCTCTGTACTATGGATATCGGACACTATAAGAAAAATCTTCTGCTGTATTTTCAGTTCATAGAGTTTTTGATAAAGACGTCTTTCGATTCCCTTCTCATTCGCAGGAAAGCATATATCTGACAAGAACGATTGATCCAAGTACACAAGTTTTTTGCGGATTGATGACATCTACTATCCTATCCTATCCTATCCTATCCTATCCTATCCTATCCTATCCTATCCTATCCTATCCTATCCTATCCTATCCTATCCTATCCTACGCGAACGATGCGCTTCACCCTATTCAGCGCATCCTACGTCTCTCAACATAAATCAAACATCAAGAGGCGTACACTTCATCCCGCTCAAAACTATCCAATAACTTCCAACCCACCCATATAAGACCGCAATGCATCAGGAATATGTATCCGTCCTTCGGCATCCTGATAATTTTCCATGACCGCAATCAGGGTTCTACCTGCCGCCAGGCCTGAACCGTTCAGGGTATGTACCAGTTCAGGTTTGCCGGTTTCCGGGTTGCGCCAACGCGCTTGCAGCCGGCGCGCTTGGAAGTCTTTAAAGTTGCTGCATGACGATATTTCCCGATAAGTACCCTGCCCCGGCAGCCACACTTCCAGATCGTAGGTTTTGCTTGATGAAAAGCCGGTATCGCCTGCGCATAGCAACATCTTGCGGTAAGGCAGGTTGAGTTTTTTCAGCACGGCTTCGGCGTGTTTGGTTAGTTCTTCATGAGCCGCAGCTGAATCTTCAGGTTTTACGATTTGCACGATCTCGACTTTTTCGAATTGATGTTGGCGGATCATGCCTCTTACATCGCGGCCATATGCACCTGCCTCGCTACGGAAACAAGGGCTGTGGCAGACGAATTTAAGCGGCAGGTCTTTGGCATCGATAATCACATCCCTGACGATGTTGGTGACCGGCACTTCGGCGGTTGGAATCAGGTACAACGCAGGATCATCGCTGGCCTTGAACAGGTCGGCTTCAAATTTGGGCAACTGGCCGGTACCGCGCAAGCTGTCGGCATTGACCAGGAAAGGCACGTAAGTTTCGATATAGCCGTGTTCGGCAGTATGAGTGTCGAGCATCAACTGGATAATGGCTCGTTGCAATCGTGCAAGCGGCCCGTTTAATACCACAAACCTTGCGCTGGCGATTTTCGCGCCCAGCTCGAAATCCATACCGATCTTTGCGCCTAAATCGACATGGTCTTTGGGTTCAAAATTGAAAGTCGGAATGTCTCCCCAACGGCTGATTTCTAAGTTGTCGTCTTCACTCTTGCCGTTCGGTACGGACTCATCAAGCAGGTTGGGAATGCCTTCCATCAAGGCGGTCATTTTTGCCTGAATATCGGACAATTCGGCTTCCGCAGCTTTTAATTCATCACCCAAATGCTGAACCTGATCCAACAACGGCTGCACGTCTTCGCCTTTAGCCTTGGCGATACCGATGGCTTTTGAGCTACTGTTGCGTTCGTTTTGCAATTCCTGGGTTTTAACCTGAATATCTTTGCGCCGGGCTTCCAGCTCGGAATAATACTCAGGGTTAAAATCGAATGAACGCCTGTTTAGCTGTTCCTTAACAAAATCAAGTTCGGTTCTGAATAAGCGGGGATCTAACATGACTGCGTGATTACCTTATTAATTAAAAATATGTAGTTATTTGGCGCATCTACGCACCGTTTAAAAATGAAAAACACGAAGTTTACTTTTGCTTTTTACTTCGTGTCTTCGTGGTGAAATGCTTTTGTTAAACTGATACGCACGGAGAACGATAAATCTATATCTGCTTACCCACCAACAAACCCATCCAAATCACCAAAATACAAATCAGGCTATTGCCAACAAATGTACCCAACATTAAGTTCAAGTTGGTATCGAATGAATAACCGTGTTCCACCAAATACAGCAATAAATATAAGCCGGACAGGGTTAAAAAAACACCGACTAAAATCACCGTCAATACCACGCGATATTCCACGGACAGCGCCACTTTCTGCAACAAAATAGTCGCCAACATGCTGATCAAAAAAGCGAATATCGCATTAATCGTCATCAACGCATAAGGAATGATGCCGCCCGACCATTGAATGACGCCCTCCGAATAATAAAACAAGCCTCGGCCGCACAATAACCCAATCCAGATTGCAAATATACAGGCCGAAACGCTGGTAAAGATATTCAACGCTGCTTTGGTTAAATTGCCCTGCTCTATCAGATAAAAAGTTTCCAGCGAAAACGTGGAGAAAGTTGTAAATGCGCCGATAAAGCCAACCAAAATAGCCGCTCTGTATTCGAAGGTAATGGTGACGCGTTGCAATATCAACGATTCGGTCAATAAGCCGAGCATAAACGAACCGATAACATTGACGACTAAGGTGCCATAAGGAAAACCGCGGCCCAGCCACTGGTAAATGCCCGACGAAACCAGGAACCGAATCACTGCACCAAACGATCCGCCCAGCGCAACTGCAATAATCTGATTCATACGTTAAAACTTGATGAAGTGTTCGCGGTAATAACGCAGCTCTTCTATGGATTCGACAATATCGTCCAAGGCCTGATGCGACGACTTTTTCTTGAAGCCTTCTTTGACATCCGGCGCCCATCTGGCAGCAAGCTCTTTCAGCGTTGAAACATCGATATTACGATAATGAAAATACGCTTCCAGTTTAGGCATATAACGATACAAAAAGCGTCTGTCCTGACCAATGCTGTTTCCGCAAATCGGCGAAGCCTTCTCCGGCACCCAATGCTTTAAAAATTCTAGCGTTTGCCGTTCGGCCTCAGCATCGTCAATGGAGGACTCTTTAACGCGTTTAATTAAGCCGGATTGTCCATGATGTTGCTGATTCCACTCATCCATTGCCGCCAACGCGGCATCGGACTGATGTACGACCAGAACAGGGCCTTGGGCCAGAATATTCAAATTTTTGTCGGTAACAATCGTAGCAATCTCGATGATCAAATCGTTGTCCGGATCGAGCCCGGTCATTTCAAGGTCTATCCAGATAAGATGCGATGAATCCTGCGCCATTTGTTGATTCCATTGTATTGAAGGTGGCGGTTAGTGTAGCATTGGCTAATGTGTACGTCTAACTCTTAAACTTTGAAGAATCGCGCTTATGAACAGCTTTACCGTCATCTTTTTAATCGCACTAACCCTGTCTTTTTCAGTCCAGTTTTGGCTGGCTAAACGACATGCCGATCACGTTGCCAAACACCGTTCCGCCGTGCCTGAAGCTTTTAAAGAAACCGTTTCTCTGGAAGCCCACCAAAAAGCGGCCGACTACACGCTGGAAAAAAGCAGGCTGGGCAAAATAGACAGCATCATCAGTGTGGCGCTACTGTTAATATTGACCCTCGGCGGCGGCATTAATTGGGCATTCGAATTTTGGGCGGCCACTGTGCAATCCCCTTTGATAGCCGGCTTGGCCGCATTAGCCAGTGTTTTTCTGGTCATGACTTTGGTGGAGATTCCAACCAGCGTCTATCAAACCTTTGTAATTGAAGAAAAATACGGTTTCAACAAAAGCACCCCGCAGCAATTCATCAAAGATCAATTGCTGCAACTGGTTTTAGTCGCCGCTATCGGTATGCCGTTACTGGCTTTAATCTTGTGGGTTATGGATAGCATAGGTTCACTGTGGTGGTTATGGGCCTGGGGCATACTGATAAGCTTTTCGTTATTGATGAGCTGGCTTTACCCGACCGTGATTGCGCCGTTATTCAATAAATTTACCCCGATGGAAGAAGGTTCATTAAAAGAGCGGATTCAAGGCTTGCTTGCTCGTTGCGGCTTTAACAGCCAAGGCATATTTATTATGGACGGCTCCAAACGTTCAGGACACGGCAATGCCTATTTCACCGGCCTTGGCAACAACAAGCGCATCGTGTTTTTCGACACCTTGATCAATTCTCTCGATGATGAAGAACTGGAAGCAATTCTGGCTCATGAACTCGGGCATTTCAAGTGCAAACACACTATCAAGATGCTGGTCGCCAATGCCGTGATGACCCTGGTCAGTTTCGCGGTATTAGGCTGGCTGATCGATCAGCCATGGTTTTACAATGGACTGGGTGTAGAGCTCCCGTCATATACGACCTCCTTGTCTCATGCCGCCGCCTTATTACTGTTTATGTTGGTGTCATCGTCGTTTACCTTTTTTATCCAGCCCATCATCGCCTATGTGCAACGCAAATTTGAATTTGAAGCCGATAATTTTGCCTCAAGCAATGCCAAAGCCGAAAAACTGATCAGCGCGTTGGTCAAACTGTTTGAAGAAAACGCCAGCACTTTAACGCCGGACCCTTTATATTCGGCCTTCCATTACAGCCATCCGCCCGCGGCTATCCGTATCGCCAATTTAGAATCGCAAATACGCCCTGCGTGATGGCTAATTTAATTGAAGGACTCGTCATCTCCCATTTAGGCCAGGGCATTGCTGTTGAACATGACGATAAGATTGTGCTTTGCCAGACTCTGCGGCGGCTTGAAACCGTCGCAGTCGGCGATAGGGTTTTATGGACGCAATCCTCGCCAGATCAAGGACGCATAGAAGAAATCCTGCCCCGGCGTTCATTATTGATGCGCCCATCCAGAAACGGCAAAACGCGTCCGGTTGCCGCCAATATCGACACCGTTTTTGTCGTCTTTGCTGTCGAACCTTATTGCGATTTTTTATTGATAGACCAATATCTGGCTATTTGCGAAAACCGCAATATCGACGCGGCGTTAGTGCTGAATAAAACCGACCTGGCGCAATCGGCAGGTATTGAACAGGAACTGCTGGATTATACCAACCTGGGCTACACGCTGTACCGGGTCAGCGCTACAGCGGCATCAGGTTTGGATGAACTCAAGCAGGCTTTAAAAGATCAGGTCAGCATTTTAACCGGGCAATCCGGCGTCGGTAAGTCATCGTTAACCAATGTGATCATTCCCGACAAAGAGCTCAGGACCAATACCATCTCGGAAACCACTAAACACGGGCGACATACCACCACCGCAGCGACGTTGTACCATATGGCCCAAGGTGGTGATTTAATCGACAGCCCCGGCGTTGCGATTTTCGGGCTGGCAGGCCTATCCGAGCAGCAGCTGGCTTACGGCTACCGTGAATTTCAGCCGCTGATTGATCAATGCCAATTTAAGAATTGCCGTCATCTGGTTGATAAGGGTTGCGCAGTACGGGTAGCTGCGGAAAACGGCGATATTTCCATGACGCGGTATCAGCGATTTTTAAAGCTTAGGGAAAAAATGCCGACGGCATCTGTCTGACAAAAATCAACCAAAAGAATCACTTAAAGACAGAAAACTTGCTTTAAATAGTAAATTGCCTAATATTGAACGAGGAGGCTGTATCGTTCACTTACTCCAATGTCTCGACTATTAAGCTAAGCCGTTCGCGGCGCGCTTTTTAAACCACAAATCGCTTAATGACTTGTTCCGCTCAACTTTCGACATACCTCATGGAGAACGTAGCAAGTCTAAAGTTAATGGCGGTAACGCTCTAATCTGAGAGCAAAAAATATCACAGCAATATATCGATTGTAAAAAACAAGATGCTGATTTTGTTGGTTAACCCTTTTTAATCAAGGTCGAAATATGAATACATCATTACTCGCTGGACCTATTCTGCGGCGCGCAACACCAAATCGTGTTTGCGTGTGGTTTGCTACCGTAGAACTGATTAACTTAACGCTTCAAATTATTTCAAAAGATGGCAAAGTGCTTGGCGAAAGCACTCAAAATAATTATTGCCGATTGGGTCAAAATCTATTTGTATACTTGCTGCAGGCTCGCTGTAATGACCCCACACAAACCTATCCGGTGGACGCTTTTCTTTATTACCGGCTTATTGATGCGGTCACTGACACGCCTTTGGACTTATCGGCATTAACTTACGACAAATCAACGCCCTATCCTAAATTCTTTATTCCCGATGCATTACAACAGCTGTTACACGGCAGCTGTCGTAAACCGCATGGCGGTGAGAACAGTCCGGATGCACTCAGTTATGCCGATAGCTTGTTGGAATCCACGCATGATGATTTGACTAAACGTCCCGCCGTGTTGCTAATGACAGGCGATCAAATTTATGCGGATGACGTTCCAATTTCTGTATTGGCAATGCTGAAAGAAAAAGCGGCTGCACTGATAGGAAGGCCTGAATTACTGCCCTATGACAAAGACGCGAAAGGGCTCACAATCTATCAAGACTCACAAAACATCCCTTTACACGGACGGAAAAGTTTCCTCAAAGAGTATAAATCAGGCTTTACTTCCGACGAATCCGAAAATCACTTAATGAGCTTTGGCGAATTCGCCACCATGTATATTTACGTTTTCGGTAATACGCAAAATTGGCAACCTGCAGAAAAGTGGGCATTATTAGCCCAACAATTCATTGCAGACACTAAAGAATCCAAAAAAGCCGAACAGGCATTTATCAATCAACAAGCCGCCGTTGATAAGTTTCAGTCAACGCTGCCCAATGTGCGCAGGTTGTTGGCAAATATCCCAACTTACATGATATTCGACGACCATGATGTCACTGATGATTGGAATATCACCAATGACTGGTACGACGGAGTTCGTAGTTCAGCATTAGGGCGACGTATTGTTGCCAATGCGCTGGCTTCATATTGGGCGTTCCAAGGCTGGGGTAATGATCCTGATAATTTTGATAAAGACTTACAGCTAACAATCAGTCAATATTTGTTGGATGCCGCAAATAGCCCGGAAATCAACGAACGCTACGATCTACATACTTGGAAATATCGGGGTTGGGGATTTTCTGTGCCAACCAGTCCGCCTATTATCGCCGTTGATTCGCGTACACAGCGGATGCCGACTACGAATAGTTACCTACCTGTGTTATTGGATCGTTATGCTCGCGACTGGCTGCGTGTGGAATGGGCAAAACTAAAAACAGGACAAAATATTTCCGCCGATACTTGCCCTATTTTTATTACGACGACCCCCGTGCTGGGATTTTCCGTGTTAGAGCGAGTACAAAAAGCCGCTTACTGGCTTGTTGAAGTGCTAGAAGGCTTCCAGTATGTAAAATACTTTGAATGGTTCATCGGTAAAGAAGCTTATTTAACTAAAAAAATTATTGGCTTAGCCGATGTTGAAGCATGGTCTTCAAACAAGCCAAGCTTTCTAACACTAATGAATTGTTTAAGCGAAGACATGCAGATTAAGCAATGCGTGTTTCTTTCCGGTGATGTGCATTATTCCTTCAGTGCAATGGGCAGGTACATTTATGAACAAGGGACGGATGCATTGCTATCAATTAGCAAGTTCCTCCTTAAAAAACTGCCCCAATGACAAACAAGGTAAAGATATAGAAATCGCCAGTAAGTTTTGTCATGCCAGCACTCAACATACTAACAAACTTAAAGAGCTGTTTCCTTGGCTACCGATTGCTTCTTGGCAAAACTGGGTATACCTGATATTACCCACGGGCTCAGAAATACGAGTGCACCCTGAACCTAATATAGGTCTGGTGATGTTTGAGAACGGAAAGCCCACGCTACATACTTTGTTAAACCATGAGCAATTGGTGTATCCATTGCCTGACTGTACGACATTCACAATGCCCTAATCGATAAAAACCAACTGACAGCATTTCCTGCAACTTAAGTTTGAAAGTGTCGTTCTCATACTGGAACGTCACCGCCATTAAGTTAGCGAACAAACTATGGTAGGACTTGGAGTGCAAGACAAGCCTTGCACTCCGTTTCAGATTAACTTAATGAAAGCTATACGGGGACTTGGGAACGGAACGATTATCTGTGGCAAACAAAGTCATATCTCCTTACAATATGCGGTTAACTTTATTATTTTCGATAACCTTTTTAAGTACAGGCAAAGCCATTTCTGTGCGCCTGTATGAACAAACGATCTAATCATCAAACACGAGAATTATGGAACAACACAATCTTACCCTAGGCATTCCCGGCTTTAACTATCCCGATTTATATGATTCTGCGCGTCTGAAAGATTTGCTGGATGTGTTTGATGCTTCGGTTGAACGCCATGATTCGCAACTGCATAGTGAATTCAAGGCTTACCGCCAGAATCAGGGCGTAGGGTTGTCGGCAGAGGCGGTGTCCGACCTGCTGGTGCGCATGGGGCCTTATGTGGGCCAGTTCGTCGCCAAGCTTTTTGATGTTTCCGAACAGCATCAGGCCCAGGGCGTAAAAATCAAGGACGAGATTGACAGCATTTTTACCTATAAAAATGAAGTCGTCGATAAACTGGATTTCTTCTTTAAAGGCCAGAATACCGATGATTGGGCTATTCCGGCAATCCTGAATCGTTTTGACCTGCTGGTTGACGCCGGCTTCCCTGAAGCCAATCAGGATGACGACCCCGAACACCGCGTTGCACGAGTCGGCGCAACTATTGGCTTGTTGTATAGCCATTACAAACTAATCGCTAAAGGCAAAGACAGCAATTACGAAAATGCCGATTTAGTCGCAGAGGCATTGCGCGCCAAACTTTCCGCACACGCAGATGCGGCGACTGAATTTAACGACCTCATTAGCCTGCAAGATCCGGCCGAGTTTATCAATGGCGTGATGGACATCTTGCTGCGCTGGAGTTTTGTAGCCCAACAGGATAACGATGTGGTCGCAAACTGGCCGAGTTTCAAACTCCCGCAAAAACGCGACTTCGACCATCTGGTTGGGCATGAACTTGTCGATCGCGGCGAGTTTAAGGCCTGGATGGGCGAGCAGGAGCACCGTCGTCGCCGGGATGGCTTTAAACTGACCGACCCACGTTTCAATCAACGCCAGACATTATCCGAAGTCAATCATTGCATTTACTGTCATGAGCGCGATACCGATTCATGCTCTAAAGGTATGCGCAATAAAAAAACCAATACATTCAAAGTTGATCCGTTGGGCGTGACGACAATCGGTTGCCCGCTGGATGAAAAAATCTCGGAGATGAATCTGGTTAAACGTGGCGGCGATAATATTGGCGCCTTAGCGATTGTCATTATCGACAACCCGATGTGCCCCGGCACCGGCCATCGTATTTGCAACGAGTGCATGAAAGGTTGTATCTATCAAAAAACCGATCCGGTTGACATTCCGCAAATTGAAACCAATGTACTGACCGATGTGTTGTTCATGCCTTACGGCTTTGAAATATATAGCCTGCTGACCCGCTGGAACCCGCTGAACGTCAAGCGTCCGTATATGCTGCCTTACAACGGCAAAAATGCGCTGGTGGTCGGCTTGGGGCCCGCCGGTTACACGATGAGCCATTATTTATTGAATGAGGGCTTCGGCGTCGCCGGTATCGACGGCTTAAAACTGGAGCCGCTGCCTGTGGAACTGACCGGCGACGCTGAAACCCTGCCCGCCCCGATTGTAAACTTTCAAGACCTGTATGAAGACTTGGATAAGCGCATCCTGGCCGGTTTTGGCGGCGTGGCTGAATACGGCATTACCGTTCGTTGGGATAAGAACTTCCTGAAAGTCATTTACCTGACCTTGCAACGACGTCAAGCATTTCGTGCATACGGCGGCGTGCGTTTTGGCGGCACCATTACAATTGAAGACGCATGGAGCATGGGCTTCGACCATATCTGTATCGCTTCGGGCGCAGGCCAACCGACCATTATCGGCTTGAAAAACAACTTGATGCGTGGCATACGCAAAGCATCTGATTTTTTGATGGCATTGCAATTAACCGGAGCCGCAAAAGCTTCTTCGCTGGCGAATTTGCAGGTACGTTTGCCGGCCGGCGTTATCGGCGGCGGCTTGACCGCTATGGATACCGCAACCGAATTAATGGCTTATTATCCGGTACAGGTTGAAAAAGTCCTGCATCGTTATGAAACGCTGGTCAACGCATACGGCGAGCAAAGCGTTCGTAATCGTTACGACCAGGAAGAAACCATCATACTCGATGAATTCCTGACACACGGCAAAGCCATCGTCGCCGAACGCCAACGCGCCGAAGCCGCAGATGAACAACCCGATTTCCAACCGCTGGTCGAAGCATGGGGCGGCGTCACGCTGTTTTATCGCAAAGGCATTTACGATGCGCCCGCTTATCGCCAAAACCATGAAGAAATCGCTAAAGCGCTGGAAGAAGGCATCGCTTTGGCCGAAGGTATGAGCCCGCTCGGCGCACAAGCTGACGAATACGGGCATTTAAACGCGGTAGAATTTGAAAAACTGGTCTTGGAAGACGGACGCTGGAACAATTCAGGACAGACCATCAATGTGCCGTTGCGCAGTTTATACGTTGCGGCAGGCACATCGCCCAATACGATTTATCAAAGCGAATATCCCGATACTTTTGCGATGGATAAATGGTTCTTCCAACGTTATCAACCCGAATGGAACAACGACTCGGTAGAATTAGTACCGATGAACGATGAAACCATGCCCAAACTCGGCAAACCCGCCCCGCTGACGTCTTATCAAAAAGACGGCAAATTCATCAGCTTTTACGGCGACAACCATCCCGTATACGCCGGCAACGTGGTTAAAGCCATGGCCAGCGCCAAAAACGGCTACCCCTACGTGGTCAAACTGTTTGAACAGGAACTCGCCGGATTGAATTCTGCTCAGCAACCGGAACGCGATAATGCATTAAAAGCCTTGTTTGCCCGCTTGGACGATGCGTTTAAAGCGACTATCGTCGCTATTAACCGCTTGACGCCGACGATTATCGAAGTCGTGGTCAAAGCGCCGATGGCAGCGGAAAAATTTCATCCAGGACAATTTTACCGTGTACAAAACTATGAAGCTTTTGCACCTGTTGTTGAAGGCACAGTACTTGCGGCCGAAGGTTTGGCATTGACCGGCGCGGAAGTCGATAAGGAAAAAGGCACGATTTCCCTGATCGCACTGGAAATGGGTTCATCCTCGCGTCTGTGCGCTACCTGGAAAGTCGGCGATCCGTTGGTGATCATGGGCGTAACCGGTACGCCGACCGACATACCGACCGGCAAAACCGTATTGTTGCTCGGCGGCGGATTGGGTAATGCGGTACTGTTCTCTATCGGCAAAGCATTAAGAGCCGCAGGTAATAAGGTAATTTATTTTGCCGGTTACAAATACGCGCAAGACCGCTTTAAAGTCGAGGATGTCGAAGCCGCCGCAGACATCATCGTCTGGTCGGTCGATAAAGGCGAAGGCGTCACTGCGATCACCCCGACGCGTCCGCAGGACAAGACTTTTGTCGGCAATATCCTGGAATGCATGCTGGCTTACGCCCAAGGCGATTTAGGTGAACAACCCATTTCGTTGGCGGATGTTGACCATCTTATCGTAATCGGCTCTGATCGCATGATGGCAGCGGTAAAAAGCGCCCGCTTCGATGTGCTGAAACCTTATCTGAACAAAGCGCATCACGCGATCGGTTCGATCAACTCGCCGATGCAGTGCATGATGAAAGGCATTTGCGCGCAATGTTTATGTAAACATGTCGACGCAGAGACCGGCAAAGAATACTTCGTGTATTCCTGCTACGATCAGGATCAGGATTTGGACAAAGTTGATTTCCCGCATTTGAATGCCCGTCTACGGCAAAATACCGTGCAGGAAAAACTATCTAATCTTTGGCTGGATTATTTATTGGAAAAACAGCAGCGGAATTAAACACAATATCAATACGCTACAGAGCAAATATTGCGTTAATAGTTGCACAACAAAAATCTATAGGTATAATAGCTGGCTCGAAGTTGCATAGACTTCAGGCGCGTAGCTCAGTTGGTTAGAGCACCACCTTGACATGGTGGGGGTCGGTGGTTCGAGTCCACTCGTGCCTACCAAACATTTAAAGCACTGCACCGCAGTGCTTTTTTTATTGTAGACACTAAAATACAAATAAAAGATGCCGGTAATTACTCTTCCTGATGGTTCCAAGCGTGAGTATGACCAAGCCGTAACGGCGATGGACGTTGCGTCGTCTATCGGTTCGGGCTTAGCTAAAGCAACCCTGGCGGGCAAGGTTAACGGCAACCTGGTCGATGCCAGCGCATTAATCGATCAAGATGCAACTCTGCAACTGATTACCGCAAAGGATGAAGACGGCATCAGCGTTATTCGCCATTCAACCGCACATCTATTGGCCCAGGCCGTCAAACAGTTATTCCCCTCTGCGCAAGTGACCATCGGACCGGTTATCGAAAACGGCTTTTTTTACGATTTTTCTTATGAAAGACCTTTTACGCCGGAAGACCTGAGCGCAATTGAGAAAAAGATGGAGCAGCTGGCAGCTGAAGACTATCCGGTTCATCGCTCGGTGTTATCGCGCGATGAAGCCGTCAAGTTTTTCAGGGATCTGGGCGAAACCTATAAAGCCGAAATTATCGAGTCTATCCCGGCCAATGAAGATTTATCTTTGTATGAACAGGGTGGGTTTACCGACCTGTGCCGTGGCCCTCATGTGCCCAGCACCGGCAAATTAAAAGTCTTTAAGCTAATGAAGATTGCCGGAGCCTATTGGCGCGGCAATTCCGACAACGAAATGCTGCAACGCATTTACGGTACAGCATGGGGCGATAAAAAAGACTTGCAGGCTTACCTGCACCGCCTGGAAGAAGCGGAAAAGCGCGATCACCGGAAATTAGCAAAGACACTGGACTTATTTCATTCCCAGGAAGAAGCCCCTGGAATGGTGTTCTGGCATGAGAAAGGCTGGGTCATTTATCAGCAGGTCGAACAATATATCCGCGAGAAGTTACGAGTCAACGGTTACGGCGAGGTTAGAACACCACAGGTCGTAGATCGTTCTTTATGGGAAAGATCGGGGCACTGGGAAAAATTCGGTGACATGATTTTCACCACGCATTCCGAGAATCGTGATTACGCAATCAAGCCGATGAATTGCCCTTGCCATGTGCAAATTTATAATCAGGGCCTTAAAAGCTACCGTGATTTGCCTATTCGTTTAGCGGAATTCGGTTCCTGTCATCGCAATGAACCTTCCGGAACCTTGCATGGCTTAATGCGGGTCAGGAACTTTGTTCAGGATGATGCGCATATCTTCTGCACTGAAGGCCAGATCCAGGACGAAGTATCAACCTTTATCGACATGCTGTTCGATGTCTATAAAGATTTTGGCTTTGAAGAAGTTATCATTAAATTATCCACACGCCCTGAAAACCGGGTCGGTGACGATTCGGTCTGGGATAAAGCGGAAAACGCTCTGGAACTGGCGCTTAATACCAAAGGATTGAAATGGGACTTGCAACCGGGCGAAGGCGCCTTTTACGGACCTAAAATCGAATTCTCATTAAAAGACTGTATCGGACGCGTTTGGCAATGCGGCACGATTCAAGTGGATTTTTCGATGCCGGGCCGTCTCGATGCAACTTATATTGCTGAAGACGGATCACGGCAAGTACCGGTCATGCTACACAGAGCAATACTCGGCTCACTGGAGCGCTTTATCGGTATTTTGATTGAGCAACACGCCGGAACCTTCCCACTATGGCTTTCTCCGGTACAAGTAGTTGTACTTAATATTACCGACCGGCATGCGGAATATGCATCGCAAATTATGCTAGACCTTGAAAAACAAGGCATCCGGGTAAAAATTGACTTGAGAAATGAGAAGATCGGGTTTAAAATTCGCGAGCATTCTATGCAGCGCGTGCCGTATCTTGTCATTATCGGTGACAAAGAATTAGAACAACAAAGTATTACGGTACGTACGCAAAAAGGTGATGACTTAGGTAGCCTGTCGATCGATGAATTTACCGGACGGTTGAGACAAGAGATTACAGGCAGACAATAAATGATTTTGGAGGATTAGGATATCGCTGCTAAAAAAGATGAAACGCGCCTGAATGACTCAATCACTGCCAGACGAGTGAGAGTAACAGGTCCGGATGGTGAAGCGTTAGGTATTATCTCGTTAGATGAAGCCAAACAGATTGCATACGCTGCAGACTTAGATTTAGTAGAAATATCGCCAAATGCGGATCCTCCGGTTTGCAAGGTGATGAACTACGGAAAATACCAGTTTGAGCTAAATAAAAAACTGGCCGTCGCCAAAAAGAAGCAAAAACAGGTTCAAGTCAAGGAAATCAAATTCAGACCTGGAACCGATGAAGGCGATTATCAAGTTAAGCTCAGAAGTTTAACCAAATTCCTTAATGACGGCGATAAAACCAAAATAACCTTACGTTATCGTGGACGCGAAATGGCGCATCGGGAAATCGGTGTTGATCTGCTGAAACGGATAGAAACGGATTTGGAAGAAATAGCCATCGTCGAGCAGTTTCCTAAAATGGAAGGCCGTCAAATGGTTATGGTTATGGCGCCTAAAAAGAAAAAATAATAACAAAAACGCTTACAACCTTTTACAGCTGCTCAGGATGAGCTGCTAGGCATCATATAAATGATGCCGGTAATTCTTTAGGGCCATGCATTTTGCCTTGCTGGGTTACAACTCAGGGATTTATTTTAATTAATTGGAGCAAACAAATGCCAAAGATCAAAACTAACCGTGGAGCTGCCAAGCGTTTCAGACGCACAGGCAACGGCGGTTTTAAATGTGGCCAGTCCCACAAACGTCATATTCTGACTAAAAAATCGACTAAGAGAAAAAGACAGTTACGCTCACCGGCAACTATTCATCCATCAGATGTGCGCATGGCTGCACGTATGATGCCGTACAGTTAATTAGGAAGTAGATCATGCCTAGAGTTAAACGCGGCGTAACAGCCAGAGCAAGACATAAAAAAGTATTAAAGCAAGCGAAAGGTTATTACGGCGCACGAAGCCGGATTTATCGCGTTGCCAAACAAGCGGTTATCAAAGCGGGTCAGTATGCGTACCGTGACCGTAAACAGAAAAAACGTCAATTCCGTGCGTTGTGGATCGTTCGTATTAATGCGGCCGCACGTCTAAGCGGAATGTCATACAGTCGCTTCATCAATGGCTTAACTAAAGCCAATGTCAAGATAGACCGTAAGGTCCTGGCTGATATTGCAGTTCGCGACATTAACGCTTTTGCGGAAATTGCGAAAATTGCAAAAGAACACCAAAGTAAGCCTTAAGGAACGATCTGGATTTTAATTAACTTAGATCCTACCATTCCCCTCCCTCTTTCCGGGAGGGGAATTAAGGCTTTAGTTTTAGCCTTTCCCTTTAAAAAACATTCCCACCACCTACACACAGCGAGCTAAACCGTGTCCGCTACCCTAGAAGAAATTCTCGCGCAGGCATTACAGCAGCTTCGCGACGCACAAGACCTAAACCAACTCGATCTGGTTCGTGTTCATTATCTCGGCAAAAAGGGTTTATTTACCCTGCAGATGAAAGAATTGGGCGCGCTCGATCCTGAGCAAAGACGCGCCGCCGGACAAGTCATTAATCAGGCCAAAGATCAATTTCAAGAGCAACTGGAAGCCAAAAAAGATGTGCTGCAAAATGCCGCCTTAGAAGAAAGACTGGCCAGTGAAGGTATAGACGTCACCCAACCGGGAAGAGGTCAAGCTGTTGCGGGCTTGCATCCGGTTACAACCACATTGCGCCGAATTTCCAAGATTTTTGCCAGCGTCGGCTTTCAAGTTGTTGAAGGACCTGAAATCGAAGATGACTATCATAATTTCGAAGCGCTGAATATTCCAGCACATCACCCGGCTAGGGCGATGCATGACACATTTTATTTTGATGCGCACACCGTATTAAGAACCCATACCTCGCCGGTACAAATCAGGGTTATGGAATCGGAAAAGCCACCTCTGAAAGTGATTGCACCAGGCCGCGTATATCGTTGCGATTCGGACATTACCCATACGCCGATGTTTCATCAGGTAGAAGGTTTTCTGGTTGATACCGATGTCAGCTTTGCCGACTTAAAAGGCGTGGTTTATGAATTTTTGCGAGCTTTCTTTGAAAAAGACATTCAGGTACGCTTTAGGCCTTCCTATTTCCCGTTCACCGAGCCGTCGGCGGAAGTCGATATTGAATGCGTAATGTGCGGTGGCCAAGGCTGTCGCGTATGCAGCCATACCGGCTGGCTGGAAGTCATGGGCTGCGGCATGATACATCCCGAAGTCTTTAAGGCGGTTAATATCGACAGCGAGACCTATAGCGGCTTTGCCTTTGGCATGGGTGTAGAACGCTTGGCGATGTTGCGATACGGCATTAACGATTTGAGATTGTTCTTCGAGAACGATCTTAAGTTTTTGGAACAATTTAATTAAACAGGCGCCGCGCCTGCTCCCGGCAGGCTTGCGGCATACACCCCATCCCTGGAGATAATGTTTGAGTCATGCAAATTAGTGAAGCCTGGTTAAGAGAATATGTCAATCCGGCAATAAGCACCGAACAATTGGTCGAGCAATTGACCATGGCCGGCCTTGAGGTCGATTCGATAACGCCTGCGGCAGCAGTATTCAGCGGCGTGGTTGTCGGCGAAGTTCTTGCCATGGAACAACATCCCGATGCAGACCGCTTGAGAGTTTGCCAAGTCACGGTAGGCGAGGCGGAACCTTTACAAATTGTCTGCGGCGCCAGTAACGTCCGGGTCGGCTTGAGAATTCCAGCCGCATTGATCGGTGCAGTATTGCCGGGTGATTTTAAAATTAAAAAATCAAAACTTCGCGGTATAGAATCCTACGGCATGTTGTGTTCCGAAAAAGAGCTGGGCTTGGCCGCCGATGCCAACGGCTTAATGGAACTGGCTGCCGATGCTCCGGTAGGCGTTGATATACGCGAATACCTGTCGCTCAACGACAATATCATTGAAGTCGATTTAACCCCGAATAGAGCCGACTGCCTGAGCGTTGAAGGCATTGCGCGCGAAGTGGCGGTGCTGAACAAAATGGACTGGTCGGCCGTTCAGGTTGAGAAGTCCGCAATTAGTCATACTGACACCTTGACTGTGTCCGTGACAGCTACAGATGCTTGTCCGCGCTATTTGGGCCGATTGATTAAAGGCGTAAATTCTAAAGCCGAAACCCCGTTATGGATGCAGGAACGTCTGCGTCGCTCAGGCGTAAGAAACTTGAGTGCCGTGGTTGATGTTACCAATTATGTCCTGATCGAACTGGGCCAACCGCTGCACGCCTTCGATGCCGTAAAATTAACCGGCAACATTAATGTGCGCTATGCCCAAACCGATGAAAATGTCGCCCTGTTAAACGGCCAGACCATTAAATTGGATAATGAAACCCTGGTTATCGCCGATGATAAACAAGCGTTGGCATTGGCCGGCGTAATGGGCGGTAGCGAGTCCGCAGTTAGTAACGACACCCAAGATATTTTTCTGGAGTGCGCGTTTTTTACTCCGCAAAGCATCGCCGGTAAAGCACGGAATTACGGTTTGCATACCGACTCATCTCACCGTTTCGAGCGCGGCGTTGACCCGACTTTGCAGGAACGCGCGATAGAACGCGCCACCCAATTGATTATCGACATCGCAGGCGGCAGCGTCGGTACAATCACCGACGTGACAACGGTGGCCACCCTGCCGCACCGCTCTGCCGTATTACTCAGAAAACAGCGCCTGGAAAAAACCTTGGGTATTGCCTTGGCGGACGAACAAGTTATTGATATTTTTCAACGTCTCGGCATGGCGGTACAAGCACAACCGGATAGCTGGTCTGTGACGCCTCCGGGATGTCGTTTCGATATTGCTATTGAAGCCGATTTAATTGAAGAAATAGCCCGTATCGTCGGCTATAACAACCTGCCGAACAACAGCCTGTTAATGCGCTCGGAACTCGGCAAAGCCACCGAAGCGGTGCTGGATCTGGATCGCGCCAAAGACTTGCTGGTTGACAGAGGCTATCAGGAAGCGATTACCTATAGTTTTGTCGATGAAGAAATACAGCAAGCGATCGCCCCTAATGATGAAGTTGTCCGCTTAAAAAACCCGATTTCTGCCGATTTATCGGTAATGCGCTCTACCCTTTGGTGCGGATTATTGAAGGCCGCGCTGCACAATACTAACCGCCAGCAAAACAGAGTCCGTTTTTTTGAAACCGGCTTACGTTTTGTAAATAAAGACGGCAACACGCAACAACAGAAAATGCTGTCCGGCCTGGCCTTGGGTAGCGCCTATTCCGAGCAATGGGGTGTCGCAACTCGTAAAGTCGATTTTTTCGACGTTAAAGCCGATGTACAAGCGTTATTTTCATTGACCGGTTGCGATGCACAATTTGTCCCTGCTAAGCACCCCGCATTGCATCCCGGGCAAACGGCTGAAATCCTGTCGCAGCAAGGCGACAGCATCGGCTGGCTGGGCATGTTGCATCCAACATTGGAAAAACAGTTGGGTTTTGATACCCAAGTTTTCCTGTTTGAATTGGATCAAGACCTGTTGCTGAACAAACAAATCCCTAAATTCAAGCCGCTATCGAAATATCCATCAGTACGTCGCGACATCGCCTTGATTGTTAAGGAAGAAGTTGCCGTTAGTGAGATAATCAATTGCATTAAAGATTGTGCAGAACAGACTTTACAAGACATCGTGGTTTTTGATATTTATCGTGGAAAAGGCATCGAAGAAGGCAGTAAAAGCATTGCCTTAAGTTTAATAATACAAGATTTTTCACAAACCCTAACAGATTCTGAAATTGATGCTATATTTAGCGGACTGTTAGAAACATTGACCACAAAAATAAGTGCGAAGCTGAGGGATTAACAATGGCATTAACTAAAGCCGATTTTGCCGAAAGGCTGTTTGACGAGCTGGGCTTAAACAAGCGCGAAGCAAAAGATATGGTCGAAATGTTTTTTGAAGAAATTAAAGGCTCTCTTGAACATGGTGAGCAGGTAAAAATTTCCGGTTTTGGAAAATTCGAACTGCGAGACAAAAGCAGTCGCCCAGGCAGGAACCCAAAAACAGGCGAAGAGATCCCCATAACGGCCCGTCGCGTGGTAACATTCAGATCAGGTCAAAAACTAAAAGCCAGAGTGGAAGCTTATGCTGGAACCGAGTAATAATAATGAGCTGCCGGTCATACCGGCAAAACGATATTTCACCATAGGTGAAGTCAGCGAATTATGCGGCGTAAAACCTCATGTGCTGCGTTATTGGGAACAAGAGTTTACAGAACTTAGCCCGGTAAAACGGCGCGGCAATCGTCGTTATTATCAGCGCCATGACGTGCTAATGATCCGGCAGATAAGATCATTATTGTATGAACAAGGCTACACTATCGGCGGTGCCCGAGCTCACTTAAGTAGTGACGATGCCAAAGAAGACTCAACCCGCACCAAGCAGCTGATTCATCAAATGGTTAGCGAACTGGAAGAAATTCTGGAGCTGCTAAAGTAGATTTTTTCATTCAATGCGACTAAATGTAGTACAATTTGTCGCATTGAATTATTGGGTTGTGTTCACAATCCTTTCCGCTTTAAATTCTTTATTTCAAACTGTCGGGGCGTAGCGCAGCTTGGTAGCGCACTTGTCTGGGGGACAAGGGGTCGCAGGTTCAAATCCTGTCGTCCCGACCAATTGAAACAAAGAATAATACAATCACCCGACTGGGCATATTGACAGTTTCTCGAGATCCAGCAAGCCGCCCTGAATAGAGCAATGCCGAATCGGTAGCTTTGTAATTTCGATTACCTCTAAATGATTTTCGAATGTTGCAGCTCAATTGTCTTAAAAATATCAGTAAACATTTCTTTAGTCAGCCGTTTGGTCTGTACGTTGTATCGGCTGCTATGATAAGAATCAACCAGCGTACGGCCATCTGGCAAGGCATGCTGGACATTATGGGCAAATTTCGCGCTACTCTGTTTCAATCCGTAGGCTTTTAATACCGCCTGATGGGCAACCAGACCTAAAGCCAATATGACCGATTGCTCCGGCAAGGTTTTTAACTCGGCAGCCAAATAATTATTACATTGGTTAATTTCGGCATTGGTCGGTTTGTTTTGCGGCGGCAGGCATTTAACAGCATTGGTAATACGACAGTTTTTAAGCATCAAACCGTCCGTCAATGACTCGGATTTTACTTGATTGCTATAGCCGAACTCGTAAAGCGCCTCATAAAGCAACAATCCCGCATAATCTCCGGTAAACGGCCTGCCTGTGGCATTCGCTCCATGCATACCGGGGGCCAATCCAACTATCAGTAATTGGGCGGAGCTGTCGCCAAAAGGCGCAACCGGGCGCGCATGATAATCTGGATGCTTTTGCTTAACTTCACAAAGGAAGTCATCCAGTCGTTTACATTGCCTGCAATCCTGGTCGAATATTTGTTTTGGATACATGTCTTGTTAAGGTTGGTTTCTGTATCAGAGCTCTATCCCTGTGCCTTGGATCCCGGCAATTCCAGCCGGGATGACGAATTGTTTTGATGGCTATGCATCAAAGTGACGAAAAATCACCTACCCTATTACAATCAGAAGCCAGCAATTGTAATTTCTCAAGTCTAGGCAATTTTTTTATGACGATCTCCCGTTTACTGGCAGAGCTGCGGTCATGCCCGGTCTCGACATAAACCAGTTGCTTTGGTTGCCTGCCGCGAAAATATTTAGCGCCCTGTTTGTCCCCATGCTGATTAAAGCGTCTCGCAACATCAATGGTGATGCCGGTATAAAGCGAGTCATCGGTACAAAGGATGATGTAAACCTGCCAATTCACAGTGTTATACGACCGTTCCGAAAACGGAACCAACAGCTGCCGTCAGCCCCATAGCCAGTGCGCCCCAAAAAGCGACACGGAAAGCGCCTTTAATGATGCCTGATCCGCCGGTATAAGCCGCTAAAATGCCCAGCAATGTTAAAAACAACAACGATGCCGATGACACCAACACGATTAAGTCGGTTTCCGGGGCAAAAAGAACTATCAATAAAGGCAACACCGCGCCGACGGCAAAAGTGACCGCCGACGTCAACGCAGCCTGTATGGGCTTTGCGGTGTTCGTTTCAGATATGCCCAGTTCGTCGCGGGCATGCGCGCCTAACGCATCATGATCCATCAATTGCTGTGCGACCTGATCGGCAAGCAAAGGATCGAGTCCACGCGACACATAGATAAATGCCAGCTCTTTTTTCTCGTAATGTTCATCATCAGCCAGCTCTTTACGCTCACGCTTTAAATCGGCCTGCTCGGTATCGGCTTGCGAACTGACCGATACGTATTCGCCCGCCGCCATCGACATCGCTCCGGCAACCAAGCCGGCAACACCGGCCAAGACTATATCGTTATGCGCAGCATGGGAGGCGGCAATACCCACGATTAAACTGGCCGTGGATACGATGCCGTCGTTCGCACCAAGCACGGCCGCACGTAGCCAGCCGATGCGATGAGTCCGGTGTATTTCATGATGATGAGGTAACATTGAGTCTCCTTTTTTAAAAATCCGAAAGCGTTTTCGGCGGAATAGCCGCCCTCAAGGCATTCAATACCGCGAGCACATCGATAATTTCCTGAGTAATGGCTCCGGCTACCGGAGTCAAATAACCCAGTCCTGCAACAGCCATACCTATCAAACTCAGCACCATGCCACCCACAGCGCTTTGCAGGGCAATTTTACGCATCCGTTGTCCGATATGAAACAACTCATCAACTTTTAACAACGAACTGTCCATGATCACTGCATCCGCCGATTCGCCGGTAATGTCGCTATTTTGACCGAAGGCTATGCCGATCGTCGCGGCCGTCAAAGCCGGTGCGTCATTGATGCCGTCGCCCAGAAACACGGTTTTTGCCTTTTTGGTTTCAGCACATACCAACTCCAGTTTCTGCTCAGGACTTTGGCTGAAATAAACATGTTCGATGCCGACCTGGTCAGCCAGAAAGCGTACTTCCGATTCCCTGTCGCCGGATACCAGCATCACCTTGTCGAATAAATGATTGGGTTTCAAGTGGTTGATGAATGATGAACTATCGGTGCGTACCTCATCGCGAAATTGCAGGGTCGCGGCGTAAGCATCGTCGATCAATACCACGCATTCCAGACCGCCTATCACGGGCGGCAATATCCCGGCGACATCCGGGTGTCGCTCGACAATTTCTTTACGGCTAATAATCTGGATTTTTTTTCCGGCCACATTGCCTTTAAGTCCCTCTCCCGGCAACTCGGTGATATTGGTCACATTCAATAAAGATAATGCCGATTTTTCCGCCGCGTGAATGATGGCGCGAGATAACGGATGTTTGGAATAGCGCTCCACACTGGCAATTAGCATTAACAGGTCCTGCTCGTTATGCCCCTCGCCTGCAATCAGCGCCGTCAGCGACGGACGTCCATAGGTCAGAGTGCCTGTTTTATCGAAAATCGCCGTGCGACAGGTACCGATGGTTTCCAGAATGGCCGGATTCTTAATGATGATTTCCCGCCGCGCGGCCAGCGAAATCGAACTGATGATGGTGACCGGTATGCCGATCAGCAACGGGCAAGGCGTAGCGATAACCAGCACGGCCAGAAAACGAACCACATCGCCGCTGATTGCCCAGGCAATCAACGCAATGACAACGGCCAGCGGTGTGTACAGTGCGCCCAGTTGATCGCCCAGCCGCCTGATGTTTGGGCGATATTGCGCTGAAGACTTCATCACCTCCATGATTTTGGCATAGCGGGAGTCGACAGCCAGCTTGTCCGCTCGAATTGTTAACGCCGAATCGCCGTTAATCGCCCCGGAAAGCACCTGGGAACCGCTGACTTTCGACATCATATACGGTTCGCCGGTCAAATAAGATTCATCCATGGTGCCGGAGCCTTCGAGCACCGTGCCGTCAACAGGACAAATTTCATGCGGTAATATCGATAAAGTATCGCCGATATTAACCTGTTCCGTAGTAATGTCGGTGAGTTGATCGCCTGATAGTCTATGTGCGACCGACGGCATCCGTTTGGCCAACGCCTCAAGCACCGAAGAGGCTTTGCGCACTGCATAGGATTCCAGCACCACGCCGCCGGACAACATCAGCACCACCAGACTGCCGGCCAAGTATTCGTCCAGCAAGACCGCCGTCACTATCGAAATGCCTGCCAGCAGGTCCGCCCCCCAATCGCCCTGCCCCAGTTTCACGCCGAGCTGGTAAACCAGCGGAATGCCGCCCACCGCCAGCACCGCAAGCAGGGGTACAGACACCAGTTCGATAGCGAAAACGAACCGCCCCTGATAGAGCTCGGCATCTGCCGAGCTTAAAGCCGCATTCAACGATAGCCTGTAGACCTGATGCCCAATATCAAGCCCATAGCGCAGCACCAAATAACTGCCGATGCCGAGCAGGCTCAAAACGGCAATGATATTTTCGGACGTTGCGCGGGGAATCGTTGCTTGCTTGTCGGTCATCGTTTCAGCCTTGCAAAGTAGTGACATTCAATAGGTGTAAGGCGCGCACCGCACGCCCTACGCTGGATTTTCGCTATCGATAAAAAAGCACTCCACCGCAAATTGCTGTTGGGTTCTTTCCATTAAAGCCCGTATGCCGAACTGCTCGGTCGCATTATGGCCGCCGGCAAACATGTGTATCCCGGCCTCTTGGCTTTCATGCCAATCGTGTTCACTGATTTCGCCGGTAATATAGGCGTCCAGATGTTCTTTTTCGGCCAAGCGCCATTCGCTGTTAGCGCCACCGGTAATGATGCCGACCGACCTGATTAATGCGTTGCTATCGGGCGTTGCCAGAATGACATTATGCTTGAGCACAGCTTCCAGTTGTCGTTGCAGCGCGATGGCGGTCAGCGGCTGTTCGAGCACGCCTTTAATGCCGGTCGCCGAACCTTTGTAATCGCCGAAGGGTTGTTGCTGGTTGCAATCTATCAGCTGCCCTAAGACCGCTGCATTGCCTATGTCCGGGTGCCCATCCAGCGGCAGATGATAACCGAACAGATTGATGCCGCTTGTTATCAGAGGAAAAACTCGCCGGGCGAATGTGCCGGTTAATGGTTTTGCGCCATGAAATGTCCAAAACAGGCCATGATGAACGACCAATGCATGAGCCTTGTTTTCGACAGCCTGACTTATGGAATCGCGGGTTGCGGACACCGCAAAAGCGATACGTTCAATGTGCTCGACTCCTTCTATTTGCAAGCCGTTAGGGCAATAATCGGCGTAGGTTTCGGGACGAAGCAGGGCTTGGTAATAATCGCTGAGCTGGTCACGGGTAATCATAGTGTTGCCGCCTCAAATTGTCGCCAGATGGTTTTAAAGGTTTCGGTCAGGCATTGATCATCCTCCGCGATGCGCCCGGTTATTTCAGCGACGCTGAACCAACCGCCTTCGTCAATTTCGTCAGGCGACAGATTGAACGGGCCGTTATGAATGCAACGGTAGACTTGGGTAAATTCCATGCCGGTAGCGGCCGTAGCCGGTAATTTAAATAGCGGCTCCAGAATATGTGCTGCGCTAATGCCCAGCTCTTCTTCTATCTCCCTGACGGCGCTCACGTCATAGTCCTCACCGGCATCAACATGACCGGCCGCCGAAGTGTCCCAAAGGCCGCCGTTGAGATCTTTTTTCATCGAGCGTTTTTGCAGGAACAACTGCCCTTGCTCATTAAAAACCAGAATATGTACGGCACGGTGCCTAAGACCTGCCGCATGGATAATATGGCGCGCGCAGGTATCGATAACGCGGTCGTTTTCATCAACGACGGAGAGTAATTCGTTATTCATTATTAGGATTAAAGAATTTTATTCATCGCGGAGAGACATGAAGAGCTAACCCAAACTTCGTGTCTTCATGGTGAATATTAGAAATTACGCAAAAATGAATTCTAGACTTTTACAAAATCTAAGCAAGCATAGTCGCATAACGTTGGAGATAGATGGTAGCAGTGTAGGATGGGTAGAGCAACGCGAAAACTATCGCATCGAGTTCGCATGATGGGTTTCGGCCAGCGCCTCTACCCATCGTACGAAATAAAGCGAAGCTCACGTCCTGAGACGTGAGCTTGTTTGAACAGTGATTAACCGGCTCTGCCTACTGCAGTTGCGGCAGGCACTTCAATTAACCGGCCTGATTTACAGTCGTAGATATAACCGTAAACAGGAATGTCTGAAGGAACCAGCGGGTGATTCTTAATACGGGTTACATCTTCCAAAACACTTTCTTCCTGATCTTTAATGGTCAGCCAATCAATGTATTTGCCTTCAGCGGAACCTGGGCCTTCACAGCAATCATGCCAACCGTCGGCATCGACGGAAGCAGTTTTCAAGCTGCTGCTCAACAGACCGCGCATGATCTCGTCATTAAATGTTTCCATGCCGCAATCGGTATGATGAATGACAAACCATTCGCGGGTTCCCAATAACTTGTAGGAAATAACTAAAGAACGGATAGCATCGTCACTGGCGCGGCCGCCTGCATTACGAATAACGTGGGCGTCACCTTCTGATAAACCGGCATATTTGGCAGGATCCAATCGGGCATCCATACAGGTCAAAATGGCAAAATGTCTTCCAGGAGGCATAGGCAATTCGCCTTTGTCACCGAAATCATTCACGTAATCCTTGTTTGCTGCTAAAACTTCATTAAGAATTTTGCTCATAAATACCTCTTATTATTTTTTGTTGGTCCATAAAAAAACCGCTTGTTCCTGGTCACTAAGGGGAAATGACGAAGACCAAGCGGTAATTAAATTACTATCTCCACTTGAAAGTCTACTCCAATAAATCAAGGTTTCAAATAGCGATATAGGTTATACAATATAAACTTAAAGTTTATAAAAGATTAAAAATGGCTAAATTAAATAACACCCAAGTATTTTGCCGGATTGTTGAATTAGGCACTTTTGCAGCGGTCGCCCGCGAAATGAATCTCTCGGCGATGATGATCAGCAAATATATGGCTCAGTTGGAAGAATCTTTAGGCGTTGCTTTATTAAATCGGACAACCCGGCAGCTCAGCATGACGGAAGCCGGAAGAATATACTATCATCGCAGCAAACAACTGCTGGATGATTTTGCGGAACTGGAGGAATATACCTCGCAGCTGGGTTTACAGGTAAAAGGTACTTTAAAAATCAGCGCGCCGATCGATTTTGGCGGACTTTATATGGTGCCGGCTATTGATGCCTATCAGCGCGAATATCCCGATGTTAAGATTTTGATGACCTTGCACAACAGCCAGGTTAATTTGAGCGAGGGCAGTTTCGATTTATCGATTCTGGTGACGGATACGCTTGATTTAGGCGTGGTTGCCAGAAAAATTGCCCAAACCCGGTTATGCACTTATGCATCTCCCCGCTATATCGCCGAATACGGTGAACCGCAAACTATTGCAGCATTAAGCTCACATCGCTGTTTGCATTATATGGACACCCCGCATAAAGATTATTGGTTGTTTAATGACCGTGGCGAGGATATTAAAATCAAGGCGAACTGGCACTTTGCCTCAAACAATGGCAGGGCTCTATGCCAGGCGGCCGCTTTGGGCATGGGCATAACCCAAGCTCCTGAATTATCGGTGATGAATTATTTGGATCAAGGTAAGCTAATAGAAATTTTGCCGGCTTTTCGTATCCCATCGCTGAAAATTTACGCCACTTACTTACAAAGACGCTTTCTACCCGCCAAGTTGGCGACGTTTGTAGAGTTTTTAATTAAGTACTTTGCAGAGGACAATAGGCTCATAAACGCTCACTCCATAACCTGAAATTCATCTAAAAACACATCATATGGCACGACGAAATAAACACAGTTTGGACGAGATAAGGGAAATGGTGTTGGCTGCCGCGGAAACCATCATTATCAATGAAGGCTATTCGGCGTTAACCGCGCGCAGGATTGCGATGGACATTGGTTATACAGTCGGCAGCATTTATATGGTATTTGCCAACATGGCCGATTTGGTCATGCATATCAATGCCGGCACTGTAGATGACCTTAGCGAACAGATGCAACAGGTGCCTAATTGCCTTCCTGAACAATACATTGCAGAACAGGCCAAGACTTATGTGGACTTTGCAGCCCGAAACTTTAACAGATGGAGTCTGATTTTTGTTCGAGATACCGAAATACCTGAATGGTATCAGCAAAAAATCAAGCAGCTTTTTAGCGGGCTAGAGGCGCAGCTTGCACAACTTGCACCGATTTGTTCAGTGCAACAACGCAAACAGGCGGCGCAGGCACTTTGGTGCGGCGTTCATGGAATTTGTACCTTGTCCCTGACCCGCGAGCTGGATGCAACTGATATTCAAGAGACTGAAGACGCTGTCGCCCTGCTGGTGAAAAGCTTTATCGGTGGCTGGGTGAGTTCATTACTTCCTGAAAATCAAAAATAATAAATCGGTATTATCCGCTATGCTTAGAAAATAAGTTTATGATCACGTCATTCTTTAAACAGCCGTGATTTTCAGTCAAGGAAGTATGTCGTAAGATTTATCCTACGAATAGTTTCTTTGCTCTATAATCATCGATTTTTTGGGTTATTAAAGTGCTTGAAAGTCTATTTGTAACCATCATAATTGTGGAAGACGATCCTGGCCATTCGAAACTAATTGAAAAGAATTTACGGCGAGGCGGCCTCGAAAACCCTATCAAGGCCTTTGAAAACGGCCAGCTAGCCCTGGACTATCTTAAGGGTCAGAGTAATTTTCAGGACCATCCTATAAATCAATCGACGCTACTGCTGCTGGACATCAACATGCCGGTCATGAACGGCGTGGAATTATTACATATTCTTAAACAGGACAATAAGTTACGCGAAGTCCCTGTCATCATTTTAACATCCACCGACGATCAGCGTGAAATAGACGAATGTTACAGTCTTGGATGCAACCTCTATATCCCCAAACCTGTCGAGTTTAATCGTTTTTCCGAAGTGGTGCGCCAATTAGGACTGATGATAGGGCTTATTGCCGTCCCTTCCATTAAATAACATCCTTTTTCTGTTTTTTCAATATGTCCACTATGCCTTCTACCAAAATTTTATATATAGAAGATGATTTAGGTCTTGCAGAGTTGGTGCGCCTGAAACTCAAGCGCGAAGGCTATGATGTTGTACACGCATCAATTGGTCACCAAGCTATGATGCTGCTACACGAGCAGAATTTTGATGCGGTGCTGATCGACTTTTATCTGCCGGATATGAATGGCCTGGAGGTATTGACTGCTATTCATTCGTTCAAACCCAAGGCGACCTGCATCATGATTTCAGGCGTCGATGACATGCAGTTGATGGTCAATGCGATCAAGCAAGGCGCGGAAGATTTTGTCCTCAAAGACTCCGGGGGCGCTTATTTAGAATTACTGCCTACGACGCTGGGCAAGGTGTTGCTCAAGCAACGCTTAATCGCAGAAAAAGAAGCGGCTGAACGGGAGAAAAACAAAAACGAGGCATTTTATCGCTCATTAATTGAGCATACAAATGTTGTCGCGTGGGAATACCTGCCTAGTGCCGGGCGATTCAGCTATGTTTCAACGCAAGCGGAAAAACTGACCGGACATAGTTTGAAAGAATGGACTTCAGAAGGTTTTTGGCAAGCCAGTTTACATCCTGATGATTATTCCAAGATCACCGCATTTTGTGCTTCTGAAACGCATACTCAGGAAGAACGAGGGCTTGAATTTCAGCTGTTAAAAAAAGACGGCAGCCCGCTTTGGCTTAGACAGATTATTTCAGTTGTAGAGATGGATTCTGAGCAGTCTTATGTCGTGCGCGGATTTTTGATCGACATTACCGAATCAAAACACGCTATGGAAAAACAGCGTCTGGCGGAACTGGTATTCGATACTATCAATGAAGGAATTATGATTACCGATGCCGATAATTGCATCGAAGTCGTGAATCCGGCATTTATAAAAATTACAGGGTACAGCTTCGATGACGTTAAAGGGCAAAATCCACGGATACTCAGCTCCGGACTTCAGGATGGCCATTTTTATACGACATTATGGCAATCTTTAAATAATCATGGACATTGGGAAGGCGAGCTTTGGAACCGGCATAAAAACGGAGCGATGTACGCGGAATCGGCATCGATTTCCTATGTTTACGACGAAGTCGGCAAAGTTAAACGGCACATAGCCATTTTTGGCGACGTGACCGAAAAAAAGCAAGCGGAAGAGAAAATATATTACCAAGCCAATTACGACCCGCTAACAGACTTGCCCAATCGCCAGCTGTTTCAAGACCGATTACATTTAGCGGTAGCGTCGGCCAAGCGCAACAACACAAAACTGGCGTTATTGTTTATAGACCTTGATCGTTTTAAGGAAGTTAATGACAGCGCCGGGCATGAGGCCGGCGACAGATTGCTTATGCAAGTGGCAAAGCGGCTGAATGAATGCGTCCGCGAAAGCGATACACTGGCCCGTTTAGGTGGCGACGAGTTTACCGTTATTCTTAATAATTTAAGTAATAACTATGACATAGAGCACATTGCCAAATCCATGCTGGATTTATTGGAAAAACCGTTTTCTTTGGCTGCCGGTGTTGATGCCGCTATTTCTGCCAGTATCGGTATTGCAATGTTTCCTTCGGACGGCGAGGACGATGCAACACTGATCAGATATGCCGACGCCGCCATGTACCGGGTTAAGGAAACCGGCAGAAACGGCTTTGAGTTTTTTACCGCTGAAATGAATCGAGAAGCCGGCAAACATCAAAAGTTTAAAATCGCCTTTAAGGACAGCTTGCAAAAAGGCGAGTTTAAAGTGTTCTTTCAGCCGATTTGGCGGATGAATGACGGGCACATCACAGCAGTAGAGGCTTTGGTGCGCTGGTTGCATCCTGAATGGGGCATGGTCATGCCGGACGACTTTATTCCCGTTGCCGAAGAAAGCGGCTTTATACACGATCTGAGTTTGTTTGTTGTCAACGAGGCCGTCAAACAAATTAAAGCTTGGGATGATGCTGAGTTGAACAAGATCTCGGTAGCCATCAATCTGTCGCCAACCCAGTTTCGTCAATTGGATTCTTGGCTAGCTAAAATGTATGAGGTTTTAACCGGCTATGATATTGAACCGCACAGAATCAAGCTTGAAATTACCGAGACAGCCCTGATGGGCGACACCCTTAAACTGATGGACATATTAAGCCATGCACAGGCATCAGGCATCGAAATTTCTCTGGATGATTTTGGAACCGGCTTTTCTTCGCTATCCCGGATAACCGGCATGCCGCTTAATTTTATTAAAATTGATCGGAGTTTCGTCAGCCAAATAGGTCAACAAGGGCGGTGTAATGTGATTGAAGCCATTATTTCGATGGCCCATAGCATGAATTGCCGAATTATTGCCGAAGGCATAGAAACTGCGGAACAGCTGGAATACCTGAAACGTCTGGGCTGCGACTTTGGGCAGGGTTTTTTGTGTAGTCAACCTATCCCGGCAGAAGATCTTTTAATACTTCTACAAAAAGACTTTTTGTTTAATTAACTGATGTTACGCAGTTATTCGAATTTAGACTGCATTAACATTGTTTATTGTTAAACGTGTCGCTAGCGCGACGGTTATTTGAATCGGGTTTGTCGCACCCGAAGGCGAGTTACTTTCTTTTGCTCCGCCAAAAGAAAGTAACCAAAGAAAAGGCGGCCCGGTTACCGCTTGACTCCTGTGCTCCTCGCTTTTATCGAGGGTCAGCAGAAGGGGCTCCTGCCCCTCTGCTGACGTGCGGCATCCCTGCCGCACCCCTCACGGGCTGGTCTCGATAAAAGCTCCGGTGCTCGGCGCGGCAAACGGGAGAATTACCGTCCGTGCGTAACATCAGTAATTAACTGATATTACGCACAGTGCTCGAACATCAGAAAAAATAGACGCACAAAAGTACTGCATCAGTTGAGTCTCTTTATTCCGGGCAATCGCATTAAAGCGCTTTCTGCGTGCATGAAACAGGTATAGAGCTGCCTCACGAAGACAGTTTTTCGCTGGTTTTAGAGAACAGTGCTTAGCGTCGGTTATTAATATTTTTACAAGACAGTGCGATGAGAAACATAAAAAACACCCTGATTTTAACTGTCATCTCTGCGGGCTTTGGCATAGCGACAGCTCAAGCAGCTCCCGATGCGGAAGTGGCTGACCTTAGCTTGGAAGAACTGATGGATGTAAAAATTTATTCAGCCGCTAAAAAAGAGCAGGCAATGTCGGATACTGCGGCAGCGGCTTTCGTTATTTCCCAGGAAGACATTCGCCGATCAGGGGCAACCAGCATTCCTGACGCGTTGCGGATGGCGCCGGGTGTGCAGGTGGCGCAAATAAATGCTCATGACTGGGCTATTTCCATACGCGGTTTTAATGACCGGTTTTCTAACAAACTGTTGGTGCTGATTGATGGCCGTACGGTCTATTCGCCATTATTCTCCGGAACCTATTGGAGTGCGCAGGATGTCGTTTTAGAGGACATAGATCGCATCGAAGTTATTCGCGGCCCCGGCGGTACGGTATGGGGCGCTAATGCGGTTAACGGTGTAATCAATATCCGCACTAAACACAGTAAAAATACCCAAGGCGGATTGGTCTCAGCACAAGGCGGTAATTACCAGAATGGCGGATCAGTCCGTTATGGCGGCGAGTTGGGAAAAGAAGGCACATACCGGGTTTATGCCAAAGGTAAACAAAACAGCGATTATCTTAACCGCCAAAACCAGAACGCGCATGATCAATGGAGTGCAGGACAAGGCGGCTTCCGCGCCGATTATGCGCTTACCGGAAAAGATGAGTTATTGTTTAGCGGCGATATTCAAGAAATGGAAGGCGATGAAACTATCGGTTTGAGAACCCCTGTTGACAGCTCAATGTCACAAAGAAACGCCAATGCGACTGCGAAACTAACCCATAAAACCGAAAATGGCGAGTGGTATCTGCAAAGTTTTTATTTAACTGATGAACGCCGCGGCTATTCTCTAAACCAGCTCATCGATACTTTTGATGTCGAGTTTCAGCATAATTTTCAAGCCGGACAGCGCAATGCCGTTACCTGGGGCCTGGATTATCGATTGGTCTCCGATGAGCTGACCGACTTCAATGGCGTATCGTTTACGCCTGCCAGCCGGGCGACCCAGTTATTTAGCGCCTTATTACAGGATCAATTCAGTATTACCGATGATCTGAGACTTACCGTAGGCAGTAAGGTAGAGCATAACGATTATTCCGGTTTTGAATATCAGCCCAATGCCCGCTTATTATGGAAGCTCAATGAAAATCACAGTACCTGGACCAGCGCGTCGCGCGCCGTGCGTACGCCTACACGCGGTTTCCAGGACATCAGGATCGACTTATACAGAATCCCGGCAATTCCTCCTTTTTTACCCAATGCAACAGCAGGAGCTATCGTCGGCGATACGGGCTTTAAATCGGAAGAAGTGATTGCATTCGAATGGGGATATCGGGGACAAATGTCTCAAAATCTCTCCTTTGATGTTGCAACTTTTTACAATACCTATAACAACTTGCTTTCTTCATACCCTAAAGTCGTTCAATCTCCGGGCTTGACGCAAAACCTGTCTGTCATGGTGAACGGCTTGGAGGCTGAATCTTATGGCGCCGAATTGTACGCAAACTGGAAAGTGACCGATAGTTGGCGATTGCAGCCCGGCTATACCTGGCTGACCGTCGATACGCGTACCAAAAGCAGTAATATCGATACCGGACTGGCATTAAAAAATGAAGGCAGCAGTCCTCAAAATCAGTATTCAATACGCTCACAACTGAGCCTGCCGCACAATATTGAGTTCGATACCAGCGTGTACTATGTGGATAACCTTAGAGATACAAGCACCTTCCAAAACCCAATGATCAAAGTGCCTAATTACACCCGCCTGGATTTGAGGCTGGGCTGGAGGCCGATCAAGGCCTTGGAGTTAAGTGTGGCCGGGCAGAACCTGCTGGATGGCAGACATCCTGAGTTCATAGCTGACGATATTGTGGCCAGCCAAATACCGCGTAGTGTTTACGGCAAAGCGGTTGTGACCTGGTAAGACAAATAAAGTCACTCATTTTATGATATTTAGATTCGCTCTGGCGCTGCTTATGCTATCGGCTGTGATAGCCGGTAGCGCGAGCGCTGATGACAAGGAAATTCACGAAGACGAGGTTAAGGCCGCGTTCGTGTATAACTTTGCCAAATTTGTAGAATGGCCGGCAGACAAAATCAGTGAATCTATCAATCTGTGTATTTTGGGCGAATCTCCGTTAGGATTTTCGGCATTGAAAGCTATCGATGGGCGTACTGCTCAAGAAAAGCAATTAGTCATAAAACTGTTAAATAAATCAGATGAGTTAAAAGACTGTCATATCGTCTTTATTGCCGCTTCCGAGCGTAACAAAGTAGCGCAACTGCTGAAGTCGGCGCATCAGCAACATGCTCTAACCGTCAGCGACATGGATCGCTTTGCCGAGATGGGCGGCGCAATCGGACTGGTAAAAACAGACGAGAAGATCCGCTTTGCAATTAATTTGCTTGCCGCTCAAGAAGCCGGGCTAGTGATCAGCTCCCGATTGCTCAGTTTGACGCTGGTTGTTTACGATGAAAATAACAGGCCTACACCATGACCTCCTTTCGAAATAACTCCATTGCACGCAAGCTGACCTTCATCATTACCATAACGGCAATAATTGTCCTGACTATTTGCAGTATCGTGCTGGTAGTGAGCCAGTTTTATTCATCCCGTGAAGCTATCGCTCATGAGCTAAACAGTATTGCAGGAGTCAGCGCTTTTGCAGTGGCGCCGGCCATGTTATTCGGCGATAACTTGGCGGCACAAAAAATATTGCAAGCGCTGGAGACTCAGCCGGATCTTTTGGCTGCGGAGCTTTATCTCAATAATGCCGGCGTCCCCTTTGCGAGATTTACGTCCGATAAAAAGGCCGGAGTCGTTTTTGCACAGCAAAATATTAATCAAGAGCTTTGCCGGAGAGCGGTTTTTACCCGGCAGCAGGTTATTTTATGCATACCTGTAGAAATGGATGGCGACATACTGGGCAGGCTCTATCTGCAGGCGGATTTATTGCGCTTATACAAAGAGCTGGGCAGACTGCTGGCAATATTTTCCGGCGTGTTGCCGGTTGTCGGCCTGTTGGCGTTTCTGACCGCTCATCGTCTGGGAACTATACTCGCCAGGCCGGTACGGCATTTAGCCAATATTGCAATAGCCATCAGCCATGATGAAAATTATGCATTACGGGCAAAAAAATATGCCAATGACGAAGTCGGACAATTAACCGAAAGCTTTAATGCGATGCTTGAACAAATTCAACTCAGGGATGAAATGCTCAATGCGCACAGCCGGAAACTGGAACAACTGGTAGAACAGCGCACCCGAAGCCTGAGCGAGACAGTACAGCAGCTGAGTGAGTCCAATGAGGAACTTAAGGATTTTTCTTATATTGTTTCTCATGATTTACGTGCGCCGATGATTAATGTTCAGGGCTTTGTTAACGAATTGGGCTTAAGCCTGAAAGACTTGCGTCATAACTTGGATACCGTGATGGAACTCATGCCCGAGCATAAAAAAACCGAGTTACTGGACATCTTAGACGAGGATATCCCGGCATCCACACGTTTCATTACCGGCGGTATCGCCAAAATGAATCAGTTACTGGGCGGAATTTTAAAGATTTCCCGCTTGGGTCGGCAGGAATTGAACATCAGTGCAGTCGACACCCAGCGCTTGGTGAACGATGACATCGTGGCAATAAAATACCAGAGCGACCGAGCTAAAGCCGAGATTCAGGTTCAGGCCTTGCCGCAAGTGCAGGCCGACCCTTATTTGCTGACCCAGATATTTGCCAATTTATTATCGAATGCGATTAAGTACCTGGACCCGAAACGTCCCGGCAAGATTGAGATATGGGCTGAGGATCAGGACAACTACTTCAGGTTTTTTGTTAAAGATAACGGCTTGGGTATTTCGGAAAAGGATCAAAAGAAAGTTTTTGAGATGTTCCGTCGCGGCAGCAATCATTCTGTAGAAGGAGAAGGCGTGGGATTGAATTACGTCAAATCGGCGATTAAACGCCTTGGCGGAACCATTGCAGTAGAAAGCACTGTCGGCCATGGCAGCACTTTCAGCTTTACACTACCTAAAGAAATAGACGCAAACCCGGAATTACAGGCCACTTCGACAAACCCAGGACAGGTTTGAGCAGTCTTATTCCCGCCCTACAGAGAGTTACCGCTACAAGATTTGTTATTTATGAATCGGCCCAAGTCTCACTCATTTCATGCTGTTGTTGATTACGCAATAATTCGACAAACTCTTCTGCTGGTATCGGACGGCTTTTGATATAGCCCTGATACATGTCACAGCCTTTTTCCTGCAAAAACGCCAGCTGCTCGATCGTTTCCACGCCTTCGGCCAAGACCTTAAAGCCCAGGATATGCCCCATCGCGATAATCGTCGATGCAATTTCCATGTCGTCTTGTAGATGAGGAATATCATCAATAAAACTCTTGTCGATTTTTAACAGATCCAGCGGAAAATGTTTAAGACACGCCAGAGATGAATAACCGGTACCAAAATCGTCAATGGCCAGACGAATGCCCTGAGCGCGCAGACAGTTCAGGATCTCAGGCGCGTTACCCTGATTTTCCATCAATCCGCTTTCGGTTATTTCCAGTTCCAGCTGGTTGGACGGAAAACCGGTATTTTTCAATACTGTAGCAACCAAGCCGCAGATATCACTACGGCGAAACTGCTGGGGAGAAACATTAACCGCCAACGTTAACGGCGGCAAACCCGCATCCAACCACTGGCGACCTTGTCGACAGGTTTCCCGCAACACCCATTCGCCAATCACAAGAATCAGGCCGGTTTCTTCGGCAATCGGGATAAAGCGAACCGGTGGAATCAAGCCTTCAACCGGGTCCAGCCAGCGTACCAATGCTTCAGCGCCGATTATGCGGCCGCTGGCAATATCCACCTGCGGCTGGTAAAAAACACGTAGATCCTGTTGCTCAATCGCTTTTCGCAGACGCGATTCCAGAGCAATGCGCTCGCGAGCCGCAATCGTCAAATCTTCCGAAAAATAGGCAAAACAACCGCGCCCGGCGTCTTTAGCCTGATACAACGCAGCATCGGCATGATCCATCAGTAACTCGGGATTCTCACCGTGTTGCGGATATAAACTAATGCCGATACTCACGCCAATCTGTATGTCCTCGCCCTGCTCCACACCGAAAGGTTTGCTTAAATCGCTGATAATGTTTTCGGCCACCCGTGCGGCATCTTCAGGATGTGCGATGTCTTCCAACAACACAATAAATTCATCACCCCCCAGACGAGCCACCATGTCGACATCACGCAGCCGGGTCGTAATTCGTACAGCAACTTGTTGCAGCAACTCGTCGCCTGCCATATGCCCCAGGCTGTCGTTCACCGATTTAAATCGATCCAGGTCAAGCATCAGCAATGCCAACTGCTTGCCATCGCGCCGTTCTACATCAATGCCGTGTTTTAATCGCTCTTGCAATAGCCGACGATTAGGTAGCCGGGTCAATGGATCATAAAAAGCCAGCTGTTTGATCTGCTCCTCAGCAGCCTTGCGTTCGGTGATATCGATATGGGTGCCGACATAATGGGTAACTGCGCCGTCATCGCCTTTCACCACCGAAATAATCAGCCATTTGGGGTAAATCTCGCCATTTTTGCGCCTATCCCAGACTTCTCCCTGCCATGTCCCTGTGCGCTTGATGGTTTCCCACATAGCGGCATAAAAAGCCTCGCCATGACGACCGGATTTAAGTAAATTTATCTTCCGGCCAACGGCCTCTTCTTTTGTGTAGCCGGTAGATTTAGTAAAGGCTCGGTTAACTTGTAAAATAAAATTATCCGCATCGGTGATAACCATCGGTTCATTCGACTCGAAGGCAATGGCGGCAACGCGAAGATGGGCATCCGCTTGTTTACGTAAAGTGACATCCCGTAATGCGCTGGCAAAAAGCAAGCCTTGTTCCGTCTTAATCGGGCTTACGCTGATATCCACGTCAAAATGACTACCGTCTTTTCGTCGTGCCTGTACTGTCCGCCCTGCCCCTAACGGCCTGGCAACCGGTGCACCAACATATTTGGCGTGCAGCTCGGGATGCTTTGAGCGAAAGCTTTCCGGCACCAAAACTTCAATCGACTGACCAACCAGCTCGCCAAGCTTATAACCCAGCATTAACTCGGCTTGCCGGTTGACCTGGGTAATAATGCCATGCGCATCACTAATCAACATCGCGTCAGGCGTGGCATTAAAGATCGCACGTTGATATCCTTCACTGACTGTCAGCGTCTGTTCGACTCGCCTGCGCGCGACGAAATAGGTAGCCAGCGTCATGCCGGTCACCGACAGTATCACTATATAAAACCAGTAATTAACCAGACTTATATTAAGCCCCGCCAAAGGATAGCTTTGGGCTAGGTCCCGTGCAAAGTAGCCGATTCCTTTCTGTACGCCAAGAAGCCCCATGCCTGCGGACATGACCAGAATGATTACTACGCCATGAGCCTCCAGACACGCAGCAACCCACGTTATAATCAGGAACATCCAGTAGCCTTTGGCGATATGGCCTACCGAATCGTGCATCCAGTCAAAAAATATCACCTGACTGATCAAAAACGCCAGGCTAATCAGTAATATGAACTCGACCAACCGCTTCGAATCAAATCCACCGTCAGGCGCTCGCCGCCAAACCAAAATCAGCGGAGCCATCAAGGCAATACCCAGCGTATCTCCCATCCACCAATAAGCCAGACTGTTAAAAAAATCTTCTCCGTTCAGGAACCCTGAAAAACTTAATATTGCGGTTCCAAGTAATGCGGCTGTAACACTGGCAATGCCGCCGGCTATCAGCAACCTTAGATAGTTATGCGTAGATAGCGCCGGTTGGTCAGAAATGTCGTAACGCTTCAGCAGCAATGCCCCCAAAAGCGCCTCCAGAGTATTGCTGGCAGCAATGGCTACGGCGACCCAAAAAGAGTTGATTGTTATGACATTAACAACGAGAGCACCGAGGAATACTGCGAAGGCGTACCGTTCCCGCCCATCAACAAGGCCGACAGCGCCAATCCAGCAGGTAGCCACATGATGCTGACGAGGCCGTTATCCGACCAACAGGCCAGAACAGTCAAACCGAGCAACGCATAAAGTACGGCTACGCCGAGTTGCTTTAGCAGCACGGCAAGTTGATGAAAATTTATCATTATTATTATTTTTTTCCTTGCTACGATTTTTTGTGGGCTGCTCCTTTAGGCAGCCCATTTGAAGCTTCGATAGACTGAACTAAAAATAAAACATTTAAGCCAACCTATAAATACTGCTGAGCACGTAATAGCTCGTTAAACTCATGCGCCGGTAGAGGCCTGCTTTCAAGGTAGCCCTGATACATATCGCAGCCTTTTTCCTGCAAAAATGCCAGCTGTTCGATAGTTTCCACGCCTTCAGCCAGGACTTTAAAGCCCAGAATATGCCCCATCGCAATAATGGTGGATGCAATTTCCATATCGTCTTGTAGATGAGGAATATCATCAATAAAGCTCTTATCGATTTTCAATACATCCAGCGGAAAGTGTTTGAGATAAGCTAAAGATGAATAGCCGGTGCCAAAATCGTCAATAGCCAGACGAACGCCTTGAGCGCGGAGACTCTTAAGAATAGCCGTGGCGTTATCCTGATTCCCCATTAATCCACTTTCGGTTATTTCCAGTTCCAGATGCTCAGGCGGGTAACCGGTGTCGCTCAACGCAGTAGCTACCAAAGCACAAATATCGCTACGACGGAACTGGTGAGCGGACATATTGACCGCCAAGGTTAACGGCGTCAACCCCTCATCCAACCACTGGCGACCTTGTCGACAGGTTTCTCGCAACACCCATTCGCCAATCACAAGAATCAGGCCGGTTTCTTCGGCAATCGGGATAAATCGGATCGGTGGAATCAAGCCTTCAACCGGGTCCAGCCAGCGTACCAACGCTTCGGCGCCGACTATGCGGCCGCTGGCAATATCCACCTGCGGCTGGTAAAAAACGCGCAGTTCTTGTTGCTCAATCGCATAACGCAAACGTGTCTCCAACGCTATGCGTTCTCGAGCAGCGAGTGTCAGGTCTTCGGAAAAATAGGCAAAGCAGCCGCGCCCGGCGTCTTTAGCTTGATACAACGCTGCATCGGCATGATCCATCAGTAGCTCGGGATTGTCACCGTGTTGCGGATATAAACTAATGCCGATGCTGACGCCAATCTGGACGTTGCCGCCCTGAGCCAAATAAAAGGGTTGGGTCAAATCGGCGATAATTTCTTTCGCCACCCTTGCGGCATCTTCCGGCTGTGCGATGTCTTCCAACAGCACGATAAATTCATCGCCACCCAAACGGGCGACCATGTCGACATCACGCAATCGTGCTGTAATACGTTCGGCAACTTGCTGCAGCAGATCGTCGCCAGCCAAATGCCCCAAGCTGTCGTTAATCGCTTTAAAACGATCCAGGTCAAGCATCAATAGCCCCAATTGCTTGCCGTCACGCCGTTCTACATTAATACCGTGCTTGAGCCGCTCCTGCAACAGTCGTCGATTGGGCAGCTGGGTCAACGGGTCAAAAAAAGCCAGCTGCTTAATCTGCTCCTCAGCAGCCTTACGCTCGGTGATATCAGTATGGGTGCCGACATAATGCGTGACGACGCCATCATTTCCTTTTACCGCGGTAATAGACAGCCACTTCGGATAAATTTCGCCGTTCTTGCGTCTATCCCAGATTTCTCCCTGCCACACGCCGGCGCTCAGAATGCTCTTCCACATCAATGCATAAAAAGCCGCATCATGACGACCGGATTTGAGGATGCTTATTTTCTGCCCCACAGCCTCCTGTTCCGTGTAGCCGGTAGTTTCGGTAAAGGCTTTGTTGATCCGTAGAATGACGCTCGCCATATTCGTAATGACCATTGCTTCCTGGGTTTCGAACGCAGCGGCGGCAATGCGTAAATCCAACTCTATTCGTTTGCGCTCGGTGATATCGCGCGAAAAAGCACAGAACTGCTGAAATTCAGGCAAGAAGGCGACAGAGACTTCAACATCAATGTGATGTCCATCTTTATGTCGGTGACGGGTTTCGAACAGGTCATAACCCTGTGCAACAATTTTTGCAATATGCTTCTTTACTTGCTCCGGCCCTTCCATCGCCTCCAATTGACTGATATGCATGTTGACGAGTTCATCACTCGAATAGCCAATTATTTTTGCGTAAGCTTCATTCACTTGCACTACATTCCCCATCAAATCAGCGATCCAGAATCCGTCCAATGAGATATCGATCATCGCTTTGATTTGATGCAGTACCTGCTCAGCCTGCTTACGTTCGGTGATGTCCTGCGCACTGCCTACCATACGTAGCGGTCTGTTCATTTCATCATATTGCAATCCGCCGCTGCCGCGGATAAATCGAATGGTGCCGTCCGGCAGCATGATACGAAAATCAAGTTCCCGCGTTTCCTTTCCGGCCCGACAGTTACTGAGCCACATTTTCATTGCGGCACGGTCATCAGGATAAATGAGATCGAGATACCTTCTTGTGGAAGGATCGAATGTCTCTTGGGTAACGCCATAAATTTGATACATTTCGTCCGACCAGCTAACGAACCCTGTCTCCAATTCCACGGACCAACTGCCGACATGAGCGATACGTTGCGATTCGGACAACATCTGCTCTTTGTCCTGTAATATTTCCTGCACTTGTTTACGTTCGGTTATATCGATTGCCGAACCGATATAACCGGTAAACACGCCGCTTTCATCATAAAGCGGCATACCTTTATCTAACACCCAACACCAATCACCGTTCGCGTTGCGTAAGCGGTATTCTGTAGTTATGGCTTCGTAAGTGTTGGTATTCTGATAATACGCCACGAAAGCGGTTTCTCTGTCGTCCGGATGAATAATACTCATCCAACCCTCATGCGTCATAGTCTGTGCATACACAGGATCAATGCCTGTGAAATCAAGCCAAGCTTGATTGACAAAAGTAGGATCTCCTTCGACATCGGTAATCCAGACCATAATGGGCGTGCTGTTGGCCATCCGTCGAAACCGCTCCTCACTTGCCCGTAGCGTAGCCTCGGCTTGTTTCCTTTCGGTAATGTCTCGCAAAGCGCTGGCGAAAAATAAGCCTTGGTTGGTTTGGATCGGACTCAAGTTGATTTCCACATCCAATTCACTGCCGTCTTTTCGTAGTACCATGACTGACCGGCCTACGCCCATCGACCTAGCAGCTACCGAAGCGGAAAATTGTTTCCGCAGTCCCGGATGCACTGCCCGAAAACGCTCCGGCACCAACATATCAATCGATAGCCCGAGCAGTTCGTTAATCGGATAACCCAGCAAGCGCTCGGCCTGTTGATTGGCCATGGTAATAATGCCTTGCTCATTACTGATTAGCATGGCATCCGGTGTGGCATCGAAAATAGCGCGTAGATAGGTTTCGCTTGTTTTCAGCGACTGGGGGCTAGGCAACCGTAACAGCTCTGGAATCAGCGGCCAAATCAGCACGGCAGTGACTATCGAAACGAGTGCCGTGGCCAATTTTATTAAGCCATCCAGCCAATAATCGGGATGCCAAATCGTCCAGATGCTGATTAAGTGAGTGGTACCGCACAAGCAAATAAAAACGCCGAACAGCACAAACACCCAGCGATAAGCCAAATCGGTGCGTTTTTTGACAAAATACAATAAGGCAAACGGAATGGAAAAGTAGGCAAGTGCAATAATGCTGTCACTAATAATATGCAGCCACAAGATTGACGGTAGCCATAAATAACAAGCACCGTGAGGCATAAAACCGCTAGTTCCTGCTAGTAAATCATTAAACCAAGCAAACATTCCGTCTTGTACTCCATTGATATGCTTTCTTGCCAAACCAAAACGCAGATTAAACGGTACTAACCACCAAAATGGATAATACTTTTACAGCCGCTATGAACAGGGAATCTGGTGATGAAAAATAAGCAAAATGCGCTCCTCGGTAACAGCTCCCATGCAGGTAAAACAAATTCGTTAAAAATCTTCCTCTGTTAATAACGTTGTTAATTTTCTGTCCGGGTCAGTAATAACCCATAGTTTTTCAGTTTCAATGTTATAGACCGACATTATTCTTTCCACCGATTCAGGTAATAAGGCAAGCGTATTTTCACGCCAATCCACCTCTGACACATCCCCGTAATCACCTCTCTCATGCCTGTCCAGCAGATCTCCAATCGGCACCTTAAAGCTAGCTATAATCGAAATCGCCGATGGAGTCATAGTGATTTTTCCGAGCTCAAACAACTTCATTTTATATATTCCTCATTATTATTGTAGTCTAAAGCTTACTCATAGTCGTTACCCATTTTTTGTGTTTCGTGATTACCCGGCAAATACAAAAATACTGGAAAATGACTCTAAATACTGGCAAGCTCAGCTCATGCATTGCAAGTACAGGGCGGCTTTTTACGATAGCGAAAGTCCAAAAGTATAA
>Ga0208270_100084_pt1 | contig 65184 bp, 69 predicted proteins | sample LakWasM109_LOW13_2_FD_183925 | JGI IMG/M metagenome (GOLD analysis project Ga0208270, IMG submission 183925) | Freshwater sediment methanotrophic microbial communities from Lake Washington under simulated oxygen tension - Sediment Metagenome... | ecosystem: Environmental > Aquatic > Freshwater >...
ACAGAAACATTGATGGTAAATACAATAATGATGGCGATATCGCCTTAACATCATTAATTGGCAATACCCGATATTCAATTCAAGGTAGACCGATACCGTTTGATGCTACCGATGTGGTTCCGCTAAGCTTTACAGTGGCACTTGCCGATACATACAGCATAGCTATTAATCATGTTGATGGGTTATTTTTGAATGGTCAAAGCATTTATTTGAGAGATAACCTTACCGGAGCCATACAAGATTTAACTACCGGAGGCTATACTTTTGCCTCTGAAGCCGGCGCCTTTAACAGCCGATTTGAATTACTCTATCAATTGCCGTTGGGAGTGACAAATCCTGTGTTCAATTCCAATCAAGTGATTATTTATAAAAATCCTTCCAATGCTTTTGTAATCAATACTGGGAACTTCACTATGGCCTCTATAAAAGTATTTGATATTCGAGGAAGAATGTTACAAGAGAAAAAAGATATTAATGCTTCAGAAACCCGAATTAATGTTGGTGATACTAATCAAATGCTATTGGTTCAGATAACGACGACTGAAGGATTGAAAGTCATTAAAAAGGTTATTAACTAGCTTCAAAAACTTTAGTTTTAAACATATAAAAAGCCGATTAGTTTTCTAATCGGCTTTTTATATGTTTTTATTTTTTATTGAAAACCTCTCGCAGCTCCTAATTTTACTGTGATTTTTTGCATCTCCTAAAAATATTTTTAAAAAAAAATTAATTCTGAAACAACCGTTTCAGAATTAATTATATCTTTGTCCCAGAAATAAGCATACCATGGCACGCAGTGTTGAATTTAATGAATGTGAGATTATAGAAAAAGCAATGAATGTCTTTTGGGAAAAAGGCTATCACGGTACTTCTATGCAGGATTTGGTAGATGCAATGCAGATTAACCGCAGTAGTTTGTACAATACCATTGGCGATAAACACGCTTTGTTTATTAAATGTGTGACTTCCTATGCAGAAGTTGGGTTTCGGGAAACACAAGAAAAAATAACCAAGGAGAAATCAGCCCTGCAGGCACTTATCAATATAATTCGTGACAAAGCAGCTTGGGTGGTAGATTGTGAAAAGGGATGCTTAGGAATCAAAACCATATTTGAGATTGCTCCGGAAGATGTTGAGGTGAGAAAGGTGTTGAGTAAAAATAGCGAACGCTATCTTCAGATGTTGTCCGATGTAATCCAAAAAGCGATTGATGATAAGGAATTAGATGGAAGTGAGGATGCCTCTTTATTAGCAGAATACATCATGACGACATTTACCGGATGGAAACAGGCTTTTATCCTAAATCAGGATCCGATTATCATCAAAAAGATGTCTGAATACCTTATCAAAAGTATTACACGTAAGTAATATTTTTTTTAACCAATTCTGGAACAATCATTTCAAAAATGATTGTATTAGATTAATATAATTTTTTTTTAAAACAGCTTTAATTCTGGAATAAACGTTTCAGAATTAATAGATTACCAATAGCATTTTTTTTAACCATCAGCTTTAATTCTGGAACGTTTATTTCAAAAAGAAACAATAATTATGAGAACAACAACAATAACCCATCGCAAACAAAAATCAATACTAACTAACAATTCAAATCCTATGAAAAGAATAATTACTCTGAGCTTATTCGCTTTATTTTTAATCAGTTGTGCCGATAAAAATGCCGGTGCACCAGCCAATCCACCTGCTACTTTACCGGTTATGGACATTGCTTATGCCTCTGCTGCCACAGAAACGGAATACCCGGTGGCTATTCAAGGCAAAACCGATGTCGAAATCAGATCACAAGTCAACGGTACTTTGGATAAAATCTTTGTAGATGAAGGCGCTTACGTAACTGCTGGCCAACCTTTATTTAAAATAAACGACAACCCTTACCGTCAGCAGTACAACAATGCTACTGCCAGTTTAAACGCAGCCGAAGCAGCCGTGATTAACGCTCAATTGGAAGTAGAAAAACTTACACCGCTAGTAGCTAATAAAGTAGTGTCCGATTACCAATTAAAAACAGCAAAAGCTAATTTGGCTATAGCCAAAGCAACGGTAGCACAATCAAAAGCAGTGGTAGTAACGGCAGCCATTAATTTGGGTTACACTACCATTAAAGCACCCGTTAGCGGCTACATTGGCCGATTGCCAAAAAAACAAGGAAGTTTAATCAGTCAGGCCGACCCGGAATCTTTGACAACGCTTTCGGATACAAAAGAGGTTTATGCCTATTTTTCGTTAAGTGAAAATGATTTTATTCATTTCAAAACACTCTACAAAGGCAATACGATTTCAGACAAACTAAAAGGATTAGCGCCGGTTTCTTTAGTGCTTTCAGACAATACAATTTATCCACAGTTGGGTAAAGTGGATATGGTAGACGGTCAGTTTGATAAAACCACTGGAGCCATTACTTTAAGAGCCAAATTTGCTAATGCCAATGGCTTGTTGCGTTCCGGAAATACCGGTAGAGTAAAAATAAGTATCCAACATCCAAATACTATCGTGATTCCGCAGGATGCTACGATTGAAATTCAGGATAAGATTTATGTGTTTCTTTTGGACAAAAAAAATGCCGTTACCCGTCAACCGGTTGTAGTATCCGGAAAAAGCGGTACCGATTATTTAATCAAAGAAGGAATTACCATCGGTGATCGAATTGTACTAAAAGGGTTTGAAAACCTGCCGGACGGAGCCACTATTGTTCCTGATAATACTAAAAAATCAGTAGCTAAAATTTAATTCAACAAACCAATAAACAAACATCATGTTACAAAAATTTATTGACAGACCCGTGCTGTCAACAGTCATCGCTATACTTATAGTTATCCTCGGCGTCATAGGGTTAAAGGCATTGCCGTTGCAACAATTTCCCGACATTGCACCGCCGTCAATACAAGTGGTTGCCCTTTATCCGGGAGCTAATGCTGAAACGGTATTGCGTTCGGTAGCCCCCTCATTAGAAGAAGCCATTAACGGAGTGGAGAATATGAGCTATATGAGTTCTACCGCCAGTAATGATGGATCCTTGGTTATTACGGTAAACTTTAAATTGGGTACCGATCCCGACCGAGCTGCCGTAAACGTGCAAAACAGAGTGTCACAAGCTACCAGTCAATTACCTACGGAAGTAGTTCAGGCGGGAATACAGACTACTAAAAAACAAAACAGTTTGTTGATGGTAGTCGATTTATACACCGAAAATGAAAAACAATACGATCAAACCTTTTTGAACAATTATGCGCAGATAAACATCATCCCGGATATAAAAAGGATTCCCGGAGTAGGACAGGCTTTCATTTTTGGAGGAAATAAGGATTATTCGATGCGTGTTTGGTTGAATCCTTCCAAAATGGCAAGTTACAAGCTAAGCGCACAGGAAGTTTTGGGAGCCATTCAGGATAAAAATCTCGAAGCAGCTCCGGGAAGATTTGGCGAAAGCAGCAAAGAAGCTTTTGAATACGTAATTAAATACAAAGGAAAATTAAACAAACCGCTGGAATATGAAAACATTGTAATTCATTCCAATGCAGATGGTTCCGTACTTCGATTAAAAGATGTAGCCAGAGTTGAATTTGGTTCGTATACCTACGGAAGCAGCACGCGAATTGATGGAAAATCAGGATTGAATATTGGTATTTTCCAATTACCGGGTTCCAATTCAAGCGATGTTCAGATTGCCATTAAAGCCATGATGGAAAAAGCATCAAAGGATTTCCCAAAAGATGTAAAACACCTGATTCTGTACAATACCAAAGATTCCCTTGATTTGTCTATTGAGCAGGTGGAGCATACGTTGATCGAAGCTTTCATTCTGGTTTTCCTTGTGGTATTCTTATTCCTTCAGGATTTTAGAGCTACTTTAATTCCGGCCATTGCGGTTCCGGTTTCTATTTTGGGAACGTTCTTTTTCATGCAGGTCTTCGGATTCTCGATTAACTTATTAACGCTTTTTGCCTTGGTGTTAGCCATCGGAATTGTCGTCGATGATGCCATAGTCGTCGTCGAAGCGGTTCACGAAAAAATGCACAGCAAAAAGTTGTCTGCCAAAGCCGCTACCACCTCCGCCATGAGCGAAATTACGGGAGCCATTATTTCCATAACGTTAGTAATGTCAGCAGTATTTCTTCCGGTTGGATTTATGGAAGGGTCTACCGGAGTTTTCTACCGTCAGTTTGCTTTTACACTGGCCATCGCTATTGTGATTTCTGCGATAAATGCGTTGACTTTAAGTCCGGCATTGGCAGCTTTATTCTTAAAAGATGTGCCTCATGACGATCACCATCACGGAGAAGAAAAACCTAAAAACTTTAAGGAGAAATTCTTCGTTGGGTTCAATACTGGTTTTACCAAATTAACCAATAAATACGTTAACAGCTTACGCTTTTTAATCAAAAACAAATGGGTAAGTTTTGGTGGATTGGCTGTCGTAATAGTAGCAACCGTTTATATGGTGAAAACTACTTCTACCGGATTCATTCCATCAGAAGACCAAGGTTTTATTGCTATTTCGTTGTCAATGCCGGCTGGAGCTTCTTTGGAAAGAACCAAAAACGTAATGAAAGAAGTGGAAGGAACCTTAGGGAACCTACCTTCCAAAAAAGTATTGAATGTCATTTCTGGTTTTAATATGTTGACCTCCTCTACCAGTGCTTCGGCTGGAGTTGCCTTTATCTTGCTGAAACCAGCCAAAGAACGTGGCGAACATCAGGACATCAATGACATTATGAATGATGTACGTGGTAGACTTGCCGGCATAAAAGGAGCTAATTTCTTTGTGTTTACTTTTCCAACCGTTCCGGGCTTCAGTAATGTTGACGCTTTAGATATTGTTTTAAAAGATAAAACAGGCCAAAGCATCAGCAAATTTAGCGGAGTGAGTAATGCCTTTATTGGGGAGTTAATGAAACGACCTGAGATTGCGTTTGCCTTCACGAGTTTCAAAGCCGATTATCCACAACTGGAAATGGAAGTGGATGATGTAAAAGCGGAACAATTGGGCGTAAGCGTCCGGGATATTCTCTTAACCATGCAAACGTACTATGGTAGTGCTCAGGCTTCTGATTTCAATCGATTCGGAAAGTACTACCGTGTGATGGTTCAGGCCGATGTAGCTTCAAGAACTACCTTGGAATCGATGAATAACATTTTTGTCAAAAACAGACATGGTGAAATGGTGCCTATAGCTTCTTTGGTAAAAATGATCCCGATTAACGGTTCGGAAACGGCTTCGCGATACAATCTGTTTAATTCTATTGGAGTTAATGCCATTGCCAAACCTGGATTTAGTTCCGGTGCCGCCATTAAAGCTGTTCAGGAAGTAGCCGAAACCAAATTGCCAAAAGGCTACACCATCGAATTCTCGGGCTTGACCAATGAAGAAATCACCTCTTCAGGACAATCAGCCATGATATTCGGATTGAGTTTGTTGTTTGTGTTTTTCTTATTGGCTGCCCAATATGAAAGTTACATCCTCCCGATGGCAGTATTATTGTCAATACCAACGGGAATTTTCGGAGTCTTTGCCGCTATTGGTTTAACCGGAATTGAAAACAATATCTATGTGCAGGTTGCCTTAATCATGCTTATCGGATTGCTGGCCAAAAATGCCATCCTGATTGTGGAATATGCCGTGCAAAGAAGAAAAGCAGGTAAATCATTGTTGGCTTCAGCTTTAGAAGCGGCCAAATTACGTTTGCGACCAATCATCATGACCTCCTTTGCTTTTGTTGTGGGGCTTACGCCAATGATGCGCGCCACAGGACCGTCAGCTTTGGGGAACCATTCGATTAGTATTGGAGCCGCCGGCGGAATGATTTCGGGAGTGCTGTTAGGCATCTTTATCATTCCGGTGCTTTTCATCGTGTTCCAATTTTTACAGGAAAAAGTAACCGGGAAACCGTTGGCTGTTTTGAATAACGAAAAAAGAGCCGAAGTATAATTTTAAATAAAATCAGAGTATGATACACTATATAAAAACGAGTTTGGTGATGTTAGCGATACTAACAGGCTTCACCACTATGGCTCAGGAAAAAACAAAGGCTGAGGTACCGGGAAATTACAGAAATGATACGACCTCCGACACCACCAACATAGCCGATATCAAATGGAAATCGTTCTTTGAAGAAGCTGATTTGGTTAGTTTAATCGATGTGGCTTTGGCCAAAAATAACGATTTGCAGATTGCGGATAAAAACCTGGCTATTGCCAACTTGCGTTTCAAACAAACGAAATGGGGAAATGTGCCTCAGGTCAATGCATTTGCTAACGCTACTAGCACCCGACTTTCAGAAAACAGTCTGAACGGAATCAACATTGCCCAATCATTGAATCAAAACCATGTAGAAGATTATTCCGCCGGATTGAATCTTTCCTGGGAAGCCGACATTTGGGGCAAAATCAGAAACCAGAAAAGAGCGGCTCAAGCGGTATATATGCAAACAGCTGAAGCTAGAAAAGCATTGCAAACGACCATTGTGGCTACAGTTTCCAAAGGCTTTTATGATTTACTAATGCTGGATGCGCAGTTGGATATTGCTAAGAAAACCTTAGCCTTAAACGACAGCACATTGTTCGTTGTCAATTTAGAATATGAAGCAGGGCAAGTGACTTTGTTAGCCAAACAACAAACCGAAGCGCAACGTCTTATTGCTGCGCAATTGATACCGGAACTGGAAAAGAATATTCAGCTTCAGGAAAATGCATTGAGTGTGCTATCAGGAACGTTTCCGGAAGCTAAGGAAAGAGCCAGCAAACTGGAAGCCATTGTGGTAAAAGAGAATCTTTCGCCCGGAATTCCATCGCAATTACTCAGCAAACGCCCCGATGTGAAAAGCGCAGAATTAGCAGTAAAAGCGGCCAATGCCAAAGTGGGTATTACCAGAGCCAGCTTGTATCCATCGCTCACTATTACGGCAGCCAGTGGTGTGAATTCGTTTGAACTGAACAATTGGTTCAACATTCCGGCTTCCTTATTTGGTTCGGTTGCCGGTGGTCTTACGGCGCCTTTGTTAAACAGTAAAAAACTGCGAACCCAATATAATATCGCTAAAGTTGAACAGGAACAAGCAGTATTGCAATTTAAACAAACGGTTTTGGTGGCGGTCAGCGAAGTTTCGAATGCCTTGGCCAAAATTGACAAACAAGCGCAAGAATATACTATTGCCAATCAACGAGTGGAAACGCTTCAAAAAGCTGTCGACAACGCCAATTTACTTTTCAAAAGCGGCATGGCTACTTATTTGGAAGTCATCATTAGCCAAGGCAATCTGTTGCAGGCCGAATTGGAATTAGTCACTTTGAAAAAAGAACGATTGGCATCCAATGTGGAATTGTATCGTGCGCTAGGCGGAGGATGGGAATAATCTAAACTATAAATCAAACTACTATAAAAATGAAAACGATATCTTTTTTTGACACTATGAAATGTGTCGCCAATCATGAAATGGATGGTGCAAAAAACTATAAAACCGAAATCCAAAAGGAAGAAATTCAAAAAGAAACGGGAAACCAAAAGACAGATTTCAAATTAGATTTCCAATTGTTTAACATAGACGAGGTGTTTGCCAATTGATATTTTAACCAATAACATTAAAAATAAACGACCAATGATTGCCTTGCTGTTGTACCCGATTTCACTGATTCCGTTAAGAATATTATATTTCTTTTCCGATGGATGTGCTTACTTACTCTATAATGTTTTCAAGTACCGCCGTAAAGTGGTTCAGGAAAATGTTGCCAAATCATTTCCTCATCTGGAGGCTAAGGAGCGGACTGCTATTGAGAAAAAATTCTATACCAATTTTTGCGATCACTTTATCGAAACCATAAAATTGCTATCGATGACCGAAAAAGAATTGCAAACTCACATAACAGCAGATTATACTGAGCTTGAAAAAATACTGGCCAATCATCAAAATTGCCATGTGTATTTAGGACATCAATTCAATTGGGAATGGGCCAATGCGCATATTGCTTCGGTACTGAAAAGTACCAATATAGTGGTGGCTTATAAACCGTTGACCAGTAAACCGTTCAACGATTTGATGTTTAAAATAAGAAGCCGGTTTGGTTCCAAAATGGTCTCTTCCAAAAATATGAAAAGAGAAATGGAAGCCTTTGCGGATAAGCAACATGTTTTGATATTGGTAGCGGATCAAAATCCGAATGTGCCTAAAAAAAGCTTCTGGACTTCCTTTTTATCGCAGCGAACAGCCTTTATTAGCGGAACAGAATTATACACGGCAGCTCATAAGACACCCACTCTTTTTGCCGAAATGATACACGAGGGAAGAGGACAGTACAAGTTCGTAGTAACACCGGTTTTTGATTTTACAAGCCAATATAAAACAGGAATCATTACCACCATTTTTACTGAGAAATTGGAAAAAACCATCAAAAGCAATCCGGAAAACTATCTCTGGAGTCACAAACGATGGAAGCATGCTTATAAAAACGAATACAGCAAACGATTTTTTGACAAAGCAATGCTATTGCAATAAAACAAAGCGCATCATCCAAAAAGAGAGTGTACCGCGGGTTAGGTAGCGGAGGAGAGTGATGGATGAGAATTGGTTATTGTTGGAGTCCCGAGGTGATGCTCGGGACTTTTTTTAATTAAAATAACGCGACCTGCGATTAGAGTTTGTAGGCTAGCTGTTCAATAAGGGTATCAATTTTTTTTTCAAATTCCTGCACCTTGGCACTAAATGATATACTGATTAGGATACCCAATAGTAGTACTATTTTCTTCATAGGATTATTTTAGTGGTGGTTTGTTTTCAATTATGGGTAAGAGTCGAGAGTCTTCCAATGCTGCAGTTCGATGTCCAATGCCTTTCATATAATCTTGGTTGGATTCAAAGGCCAGAAAACTATCAACACTGTTCTGTCGAATTAACAAAACAGCATCCCAATGTTCATTGGCAGGACCTATCAAAAAAGCGCCGCCTTCCCCCATAAATAAAATTTCTCCGCCTGATTTTGTCAAGAAAGGTAAAGTATGGTCAATGTATAAATCGTAGGCTTGTTTGCCGCTTATTGGTTCGTTCGGCATCAGCTCCGGAGTAGCGGAATAGTCAGCTATGTCACGAAAACGAATCATATTGAGCATAACAACACTGCCTTGAATTTGCTTCATGACAAAGTCTCGCCCTGCTTCTTGTGTCGGCATTAGATATTTTTTGTTCATAGAGTACGTTTTTTTAAGAATAAAGAGTAGGTCAGCATTAGGATACAAAATACAAACATAGCCTTTATTGAACCAACATTACTGTTTATAGCCTGTTCCGATATAAAAGCAAAAACTACATCAAAAGTAAAACCGGCAAAAGCCCATTCTTTCAGCCGTTTTGCATTAGGTACTACCAAGACAATGGCACCACAAATTTTTGAAATACCAAGCGTTAGTATAAAATAGGGAGGATACCCCATTAGCAGCGTTTTGGGATAAGTGGATGGGTTTTTCGTGATTTCCATAAAACCACTTATGGCAAAGAAGAGGGCTAATAGGATTAAAAGCGTCCAATATAAATAAGTAGTTTTTTTGTTTTTTGCTTCCATGATTTTTAGGGATTAAATTTCTGCAAACCTACCACCCTAAAATTGGAATAAAATTGATAAATGATAAGAAATTAAATTTGCTTTTTTATCCGACTCAGAGATTCCTGGGTTATGCCCAAATAAGCCGCTATTATCTTATTAGGCAATTGTTGAACGATGACAGGATTCTTTTTCATCAGAGTTTCAAACCGGAATTTAGCATCCATGGTTAAAAAACTCTCCACTCGGGAAGCATAGTTTATGCAAAGCATTTCAAGCGCTTTTTGATAAGCATTCCTGAAATTGACGCTTTTGTCATTTAAAAGGTCAAAGTTTTTTTTACTCATAATTAGTATCTCCGAATTGCATAAAGCCTCAATGCTTTCATTGGTCGGTTGTTGACTCAGAAAACTGGGGATTGCCCAGCAAAAAGACTTTTCCATGGCCAGGCATCGGATAAATTCTGTACCATTATCGGTAATATAAGTAGTCCCTAAACAGCCCTTATTGACAAAATAAAAATTAGAAACTTCGCCTAAAGCCAAAACAGTTTCCCCCTTTTTTACCGTTTTCACCTTAATGATTTTGGTCATTAACTCTAATTCCCTAGGCTCAAATGAGCCAATAGACTGCATATAGTCAAGGAAATCTTGAACCGTGTCTCGCGGGGATGATTTTGTTTTGGGCATAGGCAAAGTTAACTAAAAGCAGTCTCGGTATCCCTAAAAACAGTCTCGAATAGAATAACCTAGGGATTAGGGCAATGAAGATGATTTTTTTGATTTTGATTTCCCCATGGCACCTTGGGGGATGATTGAAACGAATTCGTAAAAACGCAGGTCATTACCATTGCCAATAATGACCTACGAATACTATCGCGTTGGCGATTAAGGAGTGATTACATGTCCGGTTACTTTGCCAAATACACTTTTGCGAAACATAAATTCCAATTGACGCATAGTGGTTGGAATTTCTCCCGGAAAGTAAGGAAAGTAGTGTGGAGAATCTTCGATAACAGTAGGGCTTACGGCATTAATACGAATGCCATTTTCCAGTTCGATAGCCGCAGCACGAACAAATCCTTCCACAGCACCGTTGGCCGCTGAGGCATTGGCAAAGTTTACTTGTGGCTCATGGGTTAAAGCACCAGTGATTAAAGTAAAGGATCCTTTTGGATTAATATAATGCTGACCAATCAGGACTAAGTTGATTTGGCCCATCATTTTGCCTTCTACCCCTTTTCGGAAGGTTGCGTCATTCAATTTATTCCACGGGCCTACAAAGGTTGGCCCTGCAGTTGAGATTAAGGCGTCAAATGGTCCCACTTGTTTAAACATATTCTCTATCGATTCCGTAGCAGTAATATCGGTTGGAATGTCTCCGCCGTTGGAAGCGATTTTAATGATTTCGTGTTCTTTTTCCAAAACATTTACTAAGTGCGTTCCCATGGTGCCTGTAGCACCGACAATAATGATTTTCATGTTGTTCTGATTTAAAATTTGTATTGATTTTTTGATGATTAAAACTGTTCTAAGATCAATTTTTTACTGGCTGCTATACCTGCTGTGGTTCCCATGGCAATAGCATTGGCAACAGTCCTTATGCGGGAAGCATTGTCGCCACAGGCATAAATGCCTGCCAGGGTTGTTTCCTGAAAAGGAGTAACCTTGAGGTGGCCTTCTTCGGTTAACTCGCAGCCCAGGGTTTCCGGAAGGGAGCAATGTTGTGTAAACGGGCGAGGCGCATACAGCACTTTCAGCGATAACTCTGAGCCGTCATTGAAAACTATGGCGTTGAGGTAACCATCCCGATGCTCCAAGCTTGCTATTTCTTTTTCGATTAGGGTAATCTGGTGCTTTGCCAGTTGTTTTGTTTGCTCGACTGTTAAAGTTGATTTGCCATTGGTGAACAACGTTAAATTCCCGGTCCAGTTGGAAATAAGCTGGATGAATTCATAACCGCTGTCGCCGTTGCCCAATATGCCTGTGGGCTGCTGTCTCACTTCATAGCCGTGGCAATAAGGACAGTGAATAATGGATTTGCCCCAGCAAGCTGAAAACCCGTCAATGTTAGGCATGTTATCGGTAATACCGGTGGCGAAAATTAGTTTCGTACCTTGATACCTCTCTCCGGAAGCCAGTTGAATTTCAAAACCATTCCCAGTCTTTTCCCCTGAAGTGACTAAACCGTTTAAGAAAGTTATGGTATCATACTGTTGCACTTGTTGTTTGCCAAGTGCGGCAATCGCTGAAGGCGTTTGACCATCCTGCGTAAGGAAGTTATGCGAATAAGGTGTTGCGGCATTGCAGGGTTTTCCGCTGTCAATCAGCAATACTTTTTTGAGGGCTCTGCCCAATGCCATAGCGGCTGCCAATCCTGAATAGCTTCCGCCAATGATGATTACGTCAAATAGTTGTTTTTTTGTCATTTTGTTATTTTCTTTAAAAGGAAATGGTAAAACAAAGGCCAGTAAAGCCAATCCACTTTGTGTGATGAACTCCCGTCTGGAAGAGGGCAGTACGGTTTCCTTACCAATTTTCATAAAGGTTTATTTTGCATTCTTTTTTGCTGAAAGCTGACGCAGCATAAAATCGACCAAAGGCAGTCCGATAAAAACGATTAAAGGAACCAGTCCTATGGTTAAGAGTAATGTTCTTTGGTACAATGGAAATAGTGCTAAAGGTTTGCCAAAAAGGTACAGGAAAGCAGTAATTGACGGATAAATAACGACCCAGATTTTTAAGGAAGTTAACAGTTTCATTTTTGTTTTCATACGGATTACTTTTAGAATTAATGGATGAGACAAAAGTAATTCGCGCCTTAGGTTGCCGGTTAGGACAAAAATGAAGTTGAATAGGACTTATTTGGAGTTCTGCCGAAAGCTTTCAGGAGTTTGCCCTGTATGTTTTTTAAAAAACCGAATAAAGTACGAAACATCATCATAACCCAAATGATAAGCTATTTGACTAACCTGATTTGAAGTGGCCAACAACTGTCGCTTGGCCTCTAAAATAAGGTAGTCGGTTATGATTTCGGAAGGCTTTTTATCAAGTAAAGCTTTGGTAATAGCGTTGAGTTGGTAGGAAGAAAGATGTAACAAATCGGCATAGTGTGCCACTTGTTTGTATTGAATAGCATTTGTTTCCACCAGGCTTAAAAACGCCTCCAGTTTTTCCTGAGCATAGGAATTGTTTTGCGAAGCGGGCGTTGTGATGCTTTGCCGTTGTCTGAGAAGTTCGATGAGAAAAATGCTAAGATTGGCTTTTAGTATTTCTTGGTAACCTTTGGCTTTGGTAGCATATTCTTTTAAAGCTTCCGCCAAAATAGAGTCTATCTTTTTAAATCCTTCCGGCTCAAGACTGTAAAAATTGTGCTGGCATACTTTGTTCAAATGATTTTGAGAAGCACTGTTGTGAACATACAGAAAATCAGTTTTAAACTGAAGCAAATAACCGGTACTTCCTGCTTTCAAGGCAAGCTGATGCACTTGCCCCGGGCGCATTATGAAAATAGAATAATTCTCTATGGTATAGGTGGTAAAGTCTATTTCATGAGTGCCGGCTCCTTTTGGCAAGACCAAAATATAATAAAAATCATGACGGTGCAGTTCCTGTACCATGTCTTTTCCCTGCAGCAGTTCTTCAACAGCTCTTATGCTAAAGCTGCCCGACAAATTGGGTTCCTTTTGGATTTCGCTACTATGTCTTATCGGAATGTTTTCCATGGTATTTTGGTGCTCAGAATTCTTTCAAAGATACTCAAGTTTTAGGGCAGGAGAGATGTGAAAAAAGATAAAGTTATGGCACAATAGTCATTCCATTAATAATTCAAACTAGCTCCAATACCAAACCCCATATCACTGTCGTAATGGGTTCTGACACTCAAATTTCTTTTGATAATATATCTTGCATCCAACATATACTCTTTATCGGTATTAATCATAAAACCCATTCTGAGGCGTTTGGATATAGGAATGTCTTCCCGCATTAGCTGCAGACGCAGTTGGCCATCCATGAAAAATTCAGATTGAAATATGACCAACATTGGTAAAGTATAATTTACCCCAACAGTAAGCACAGCTCTTTCATCTTTTGTGTTGGATTGCCCAAAGAGGTTTTCTTCTTCCTCATCAATCCCCATCTTTCGATACCTCCAATCAAATCCTACGAAAGGCATCAGCCATTGCATTTTCCCAATATACCTGCCGATATGCGTTTCGGTTTCATACCCATGCATGTCACTATATCCTAATCGCCATTCTGTACCGATACTCCAACGGGTATTGGCGACCATAAAAGCCCCGTCATTGCCGTTATTGGCAAAATCATTTTCCACCATGATATGAAATTCTCTGTCATCGGCAAAAAGTTTGCGTTGTGCTAATTTGGGATTCGGAATTAACGGATTGGCGGCTTGGTTTTCATAGGTAAAAACCCTTCCCATTCCGGCCATCATGTGGTATAAGATATGACAATGAAAAAACCAATCACCTTCCACATTGGCATTGAATTCAATAGTATCGGTCTCCATGGGCATAATGTCTACTATGTTTTTAAGCGGTGCATAATCGCCTTGACCATTGAGTACTCTAAAATCGTGTCCGTGCAAGTGCATAGGGTGTCGCATCATCGAACCATTGTAAAGGGTAATTCGAACATTCTCTCCTTTCCTGATTAAGATTTTGTCGGTTTCAGAAACTACTTTGTTGTTCAAACTCCAAACATAACGGTTCATGTTTCCCGACAGTTCAAATTTTAATTCTTTTACCGGTGCGTCTTTGGGAAGATTGGTTTTAGTAGGTGATTTTAACATGGCGTAATTTAACGTAACTATGTCGGATAACTTGTTGCTGTCATAATCGCTTTCCGTCATTTTCATGGTGTCAGTAGCCTCTTTTGGCTTCGTATTTCCTGTAATTTCGGGATACATGACCACATTCATATCCATTTGGTTTAATGACATTTGCATACCCATATCATCCAAATCTCCATTCATTTTCATCATGCCATTCATCATTTTCATGCCTTCAAAGTATTTCAGTTTTGGTAGAGGAGTAGCTAATTGCTTAATTCCACCGCCAATATATAATGAGGTAGACTTTGTTCGGTCTTCGGGAGTGGCTAAAAGTTCATATCCTGTATTATCGGCCGGAACGGTCACAATGATATCATAGGTTTCGGAAACCGCTACAATTAATCGATCCACTTCTACCGGTACTACATCGTTCCCATCATTGGCCACCACCGTAATTTTTCCACCGGCATAGGTCAACCAAAAATAAGTCGAAGCGCCACCATTGGAAATCCTTAAACGGACTTTATCACCTCCTTTAAATTGGGATAACTGACTCTCGTTTTTACCGTTGATTAAAAATCGATCATAATACACATCGCTCACATCCATAGCATTCATGCGTTTCCATTCATTGGCCACTTTGGTTTTGAAATAGCCTTGTTTGATGGCTTCCGCATAACTTTGAGTGGTTCCTTTTTTAATGGCAAACCAATCGGTGGCATTGTGGAGCATTCGGTGTACGTTTTCCGGTTTGATATCGGTCCATTCACTCAGGATAATAGGAACGGTAGGTAAATCATCAATACCTTTTCTAAAGGTGGGGTCGTCTGTTTTTTTATTCATAATAAACGAACCATACATTCCGATTTGTTCTTGTAATTCGGTATGACTGTGGTACCAATGGGTTCCGTGTTGGATAATAGGGAAGGTATATTTATGCGTAGTGTGTGGTTTGATGGGCATTTGCGTCAAGTTAGGAACGCCATCTTCTTTGTTAGGTAAAAATAAGCCGTGCCAGTGCATCGAAGTCTCTTCCTCTAACTCATTGTGTACATAAATTTCGGCTATATCTCCTTCCGTGAAGGTAAGGGTTGGCATCGGAATTTGACCGTTTACAGCGATAGCTCTTTTCTCTTTACCCGAAAAATTGACAATAGTATCCCGAACGTACAAATCGTAACGAACTATTTTTTGAGCCGTAGCCACTAACACAAAAGGGAGCAGTATAGCCGTAAAGAGAATCTTCTTCATAGATTAATTTATTTAGGAGTTATGGTTGCGTTTACGGAGCCACAGCTAAGCATGGCTTTTCCATAATAGGGATTCGCTACTTCATTGGTTGAACTTATCCAGTTAGCTTCTTTCATGGGGCAATAAACCACATAGAGTTTGTCTTCCCATAGATTGTTGTCTTTGGATAGCGCAATAAGACTATTGGATAGTTTACTGAATTGAGTTCTGTAGCCTTCCAAAGAATTGGATTGTAACGAAGCATTTATAGCCGCTTGCATTCCTTGTACTTGTTTAGAAGTTCCCTTCGAAACTTTAGCTTTAGTCAAAGGAGCCATCGCTTTGGAAAGTTCGGTTAGTTTAACGGCAGCTGTTTTGCTGTCGCTGGCTACCAATGCTTTTTCCAGTTCAAAGTATTTTTGGACTACTGGTTTCCATGGATTGGTTTGTGACTTTATCAATTGCGTGCTTAGCAGCATAGTCAGTAAAATAATTATAGTTTTCATCTTAAAATAATTTTTAGTTAATGGCTTCAATTTGAAACCCTGCCTTTTGTACTTGCTCCAGTAAGGCTGCTGTATCAATGTTTTCTGCAGGTACCGTTAATATTTTTTGCTTATCCCGGATATTTACCTCCCATTGGTTTTCGCCTACCACTTCGTTTAATATCGGAGTAGCTTTGGTTATACATCCTAGGCAATTGATGTTGGTTTTAAACTGTTTCGTTTTCATTATTGATGATTTTAAAATTATAATTTAAAGCTCGTTTTGTTAAAAAAAACGGTGTGCTTTTTTGATTTTTTTACTTGAGAAGTCAATTTAGTAATGATAGTAAAGTCCAAAGCGAATACTTCCGTTGGGGGAGTACTTTCAATAATGCTGTTGTCCTCCAAAATGACCTCTTCTATTGTTCTTCCATTAGTTGATGAGGTGTTACTTTCGATTTTACTTTCAATGATTTGGTTGTCTTCGGCAATTACTTCTTCTATTGTTTTTTCAGCATTAATGGTCATTGTTAAAAAAGCAACGGATAACTCCATATCAGATTCTAAATCTGGTTTTTTCAATGTAGTAGAATTGGATGCTGACCCTAATTCCATAGCAGCGGAATCACTTTCTTTGTTGGCCAAACTATTGGCAAAAGAAGCATTGCTGTAAAGGGCTACTAAAAGTACTAAATAAATAAATGTTGATTTCATGATTGATTATTTTTTTAAATTATGATGAGGCAAAGTTCTTAGGTTTTCCACTAAAAAATATTGCGCTATTTTGGTTGTGATTTGTAACTTTTACAGTTTACTTTTTTAATTTCAACCAAAGACTGTTGCTTACTACACTAACAGAACTCAATGCCATAGCGGCACCGGCGATCATTGGATTTAACAGAAACCCATTAAACGGATACAGTATACCGGCTGCGATTGGAATGCCAATGATATTATAAATGAAAGCCCAAAAGAGGTTTTGGTGTAGTGTAGCTACCGTTTGTTGGGATATCAAAATGGCTTGAGGTACTTTGGTCAAATCGGAATTGATAATAGTCATGTGTGCAACATCCATAGCAATATCGGAACCTTTCCCCATGGCAATACTTACATTGGCCTGGGCTAAAGCAGCACTGTCGTTAATTCCGTCACCTACCATGGCTACCAGCTTCCCTTTTTCCTGCCAGGCTTTAACCACCTTGAGTTTATCTTCCGGCAGCGCACCCGATTGATAATGGGTAATGCCAACGGCAGCTGCCACAGCTTTGGCAGTCGCTTCAGTATCGCCGGTTAGCATCATGGTTTCAATTCCCATAGCGTGTAATTGGGCAATAGCAGCTACCGATGTAGTTTTGATTTTATCGGCTACAGCCAATACAGCCAGCACTTGCTTTGCATCAGAAAAAAAGAGTAGGGTATGGGCTTGGGAAGCGTGTTGCCGGGTAAAGTTTTCTATAGCTTCACTATAAGTGATGTTATTGGTTTCCATTAATTTTTGGTTTCCAATAAAATAGGTGGCTCCATGTACTTTAGCACGAACCCCAAAACCGGTAAGTTCCTGAAATTCGGTAACCGTCTGCATGGTAGCTTTGGAATAATTCATCACGACAGCGTGAGCCAACGGGTGCTGTGATTGCGATTCAATACTAAACAAAACTTCTTGCAAGACTGGGGCATCGTTTTCCCAATATTGGTCAATCAATGATGGTTTGCCTTCGGTAATGGTTCCTGTTTTATCAAAAATAACCACATTGGTTTTTTGGGCTAATTCCAAACTTTCGGCATCTTTGATTAGGATGCCTTGTTCGGCACCTTTGCCAACACCTACCATAATAGCCGTTGGTGTGGCTAATCCAAGGGCACACGGACAAGCAATAACCAAGACGGTCACCATCGCTAATAATCCTTGTGTAAATCCGTTTTCGCCACCCAATAGCATCCAGGTTATAAGAGTGAGTACTGCAATACCTATTACGATGGGTACAAATATCCCGGCTATTTTATCTACCAGTTTCTGAACCGGAGCTTTACTTCCTTGGGCATTTTGCACCATGGTTATGATTTGGGCTAACAAGGTATCGCTGCCTATTTTTTCGGCACTATACTGCAAGGCTCCTTTTTGGTTAATGGTACCGGCAAATACCGTTTCGCCCTGATGTTTAACTACCGGAACCGGTTCTCCCGAAATCATGCTTTCATCTACATAGGAATTGCCTTCGGCTACCTTACCATCAACGGCAATTTTTTCGCCGGGTTTGGCCAGTAGTAAATCTCCAACTAGTACCTCTGCAATTGGGATTTCACTTTGACTTTTATCCTCAGCAATCCGAATAACGGTTTTAGGTTGTAATCCTATAAGTTTCTGGATGGCTGCTGCTGTATTGCCTTTGGCTTTTTCTTCTAACACTTTTCCTAAAAGAATAAAAGTAATCACTACGGCTGCGGCTTCAAAATACACATGTCCATGCAATCCTCTGGCATGCCAAAAATGGGGGTTAAGCGTATTAAAGACACTAAAGAGATAGGCAATACCGGTGCTCAAAGCCACGAGCGTATCCATATTAGCCGAACGATGTTTGGTTTGTTTCCAGGCATTGGTAAAGAAACTACTGCCGTAATACCCTAAAACAGGAGTGGTTAAAACCCACATAATATAATTGGCATAAGGAATGTCCATAAAAAACATCCCGATGACTAAAACCGGAATACTTAACAAAGCCGCTCCCAGGGTTCGTTTTTTTAAGTGTTGGTAGTGATTGTCTTTCTGGGTGGCTACTTCTTGTTGGATATCGATGGTATCATCAATGAGTATATCATACCCAATGCTTTGAATGGCTCTTTTGAAGTTTTCGGGTGTTGCAATAGTGGGAAGGTATTCTACAGTAGCCGTTCCATTAGCATAATTGACCGCCGCCTTGATTACCCCAGGCTCATAAGATAAAATACTCTCTACACTAACGGCACAAGAAGCACAGGTCATTCCGGTAATGGGGAAGTTTTTTTTGATAGTGGTTACCCCGTATCCTAAATCCTGTATAGTGGTCACTAAGTTGGGATACTTAAATTGGGATTCATCTACTTCAAGTTTAGCCAAGCTGTTGTTTAGTTCTACATGGTGTTGGGCAACACCATCTAAATGGCTAATGGCTTTATCTATTAGCAAGGCACAATGTTCGCTGTGCACTTGCTCTAATCCGATAGAAATAGTTTTCATAATTTTTATAATTTGATAAGGCAAAGTTCTATCAAAATACAAATCCGGATATTACACTATTACAAGGTGAAAATTGTAACTTTTACAGTTGGTCCAGAGGCTTTCTTTTTTCGTCTCTGATTTTTTTAAAATGCGAAGGAGTTAATCCGGTGACTTTTTTAAACTGATTGCTCAAGTAAGCTACGCTGCTATATCCTAATTGATCTGCTATTTGTTGTACGGACAATTCATCATAGACGATGAGTTCTTTCACTTTTTCAATTTTTTGGGCAATCACATATTTTTCAATTGTGGTGCCCTCTATTTCAGAAAAAACATTGCTAATGTAATTGTATTCAAAAGGAATTTCATGACTGAGAAACTCCGACATATTGTACTTCTGCAGCTCAGGATCGTGATGAATATAGGTAATAATAAGCCCCTTAATCTTTTCAATGAGTTGCTTTTTTTTATCATCCAGCAATTCAAAGCCAATAGCGTCGAGTTTGTCTGCCAATAAGGCAATGGTTTCCGGGGGCAAGGCTGAAGTAGTGACTTCCCCAAGCGTGACCTGATACTCCGGAATAGCTAGAGATGATAGTATAGATTCTACGGCCATCACACAACGCTGACAGACCATATTTTTGATATAGAGTTTCATAGTAAACAGTTTACAATCCTGATCCAAAATTAGAAATTAGCCGCTTTATTCTTTTTTCTCCGGAACAGGTTCGGTTAATTTCATGCCGCATTTAGAGCATTTATCATTCAATTTTCCTTGTACTTCTGGATGCATAGGACAGGCATACAGTTTGGCATCATGATCCATCATTTTAGTTTTATCCTTCGTCATGGTGCTGTCATGATCCATCATGGTACTGTCTTTTCCCATCATATGGGAATGATCTGTGGTTGTTTCTTTGTTTTTTTGGTTACAAGAAATCAATACGGAAGCCATTATTAAGGCCGGAAAGAGTATTTTTTTCATTGGATTTTATTTTTAAAATTGTTGTTTTCTTATTGACATAAATTGCAGTTTTCGGGCAAGCATTATTTGATGGTTTCTACTGTTTTGCCGCAAGTCAACATTTGGGAACCATAATAAGGGTTTTTTACTGCATTTTCTTTGCTTAACCAATTCGCATCCTGCATAGGGCAGTATTGATAATACACTGCTTCGGTAGGTTTGGCTACTTTTAGCAATTGATAAATATTTTTAGATAATGACTTGAATAAATTCCGCTGTTTTGTGATGTCTTTTGTTTCTGAAATGCCTTTAGCATCAGCCGTTATATCTTTCCAAACGCTCATCCAAACTTGGTGAACTTCCATTTTCAAAGCCTCCATTTTTACAGTAGTAAGGGCTGTAAGCAGTTCTTTTGATTGGCTCCCCGCTGTTTTACTGTCTGTTTTTACCAAGGCGTCTTTTACTGAAAAATAATCATCATAGACAGCTTGGAGCGGGTTGACTTCCTGCTGTTCTGAAGTTGACTCGGTTTTTGTCCTATCAGGAGCTGTTGTTTTGGGCACTGCTTTTACAGGAATTTTAGCATCACGAGTATAGCGACAACCGTCAGGAAGGTTGGAATAAGCACTGTCAGGAGCCAGAAATTTTTCATTGTCATAACCCGCTAAGGCAATCCGTTTTAGTATTTCATCCGGATTGGTTTTCTTTTGGTCATAAGTGAGCGTAGCCATGCCGGTGTCTTTATTCCAAGTTACTTTGGCTACATTTTTTAGATTTCCGGCCTTTTCTATGGCGACTTTACTCACCATACAATTCCCATATATTTTCACTGTTTGGGTAATGGCATTTTTGATTCTGGCACTAGCTATGGTTACCGTTAACAAAACCACTATGGCAATCACTATTTTTTTTACGGAATTCATCATTAAAACTAAAGTTAGTACTCTATTAGAAAAACGAGTTTTGAAAAGCTTAAAAGTAACGGAGAACCTATATTTCCTTATTCTTTAAAACAAAGTTAATTAAACTCTACCATAAGTATGGCAAAGTTTAATTACTTTATGATGATTGATGATTGAAACTTACGATAGCTTTTTCAACGGGAGCCGACCCATAATTAATTGTAATCCAACAACAGTTTTGTGATGTTTTCAAACTTAGGGCCGTATTGTTCTTTAATCCTTTGCAGACATTCATTGATGATATAGTTTTTGTCAACCAAAGGATATTTTATGATAGGTGTTCCTTTAAACGTTTCAGCCTCAGCTTTTGAAAGGTTCTCGGGCATCAGGACGTGAATTTCATCCCATTCTACATCTTTCAAAGTAGTGGTAGGGATTATTGTTAAACCGTATTTGGAGGTTACCGAAACACCATTAGTCATAACAGTTTCCAGGGCAGAAGGGAAGGTTCTGGCATAAGTGTCTAGTACAGCAGCTAAAGCAAGTTCATTAACGCCTTCTTGCAGGAGAACCCCAACTTTTCTGTTTTTCCTAAAGACTAATTTGTTGGCAATCGTAAACTTATGACCTGTTTCAACGGCAAAACTTTTATGTTCCACTTTAATGTCGGCATAAGGATACTGAACATCCTGCATTACTTTTTGCAGCGTTGCTTTTCCGAATAGTTCTTTTATAATAGTTAAACTTCCTTCCACTGCATTGGAAACCCCAGCCGTGCTGTATAAATTATCACTTTGAGTTACCGAAAGGTTTTGAACCCAATGCGGGTTTTTGAACAATGCTTTACTGTCCTCAAACATTGAGGCATGTGTGGTAATGGGTTTACCATCATATAATCCGGTGGCTGATGCTACTAAGGAACCGGCACAAACGGAAAGGATTTTGGTATCGGTACTGTTCTTTTCTTGAATCCATCGGATGACAGGCGATTTTGGGTCTTGGAAAACACTTACCATAGCCGGAATTACAATAACATCGGGTTTGATGTGTAATGTCTCTAACTCGGCAAAGGTGGCATTCGGATAAATAAACAAGCCTTTAAGTAATACGATTGGGTTTTTCTTTTCAGCGACTACATACACATTGGCTTGTTCCGTGGCGTTGAATAGATAGTAAGGTGCCATCAAATCGAAAATTTCAGTACCGGCATTGTTGGCGACTATGACCACCGTTTTTTTGGATTTGTCATAGGTTAAGGGCTTTTGGTTTTGAGTAACGACACCTTCATACACCGGAACTCTTTTGAATTCGCGATACGGCTGGCAACTCGTATATAACACTACAGACAAAATTAATGTTGGAATGATTACCCAGAATTTCTTTTTATTTCTCATTTTCATTTCTTTGTTTTTTGTGGAAACCACGATTAAATTATTGTTTTGAACACTACAAATTTATAGCAGTCATTTTGTTTGCTACTGCCAACAAAGCGTCAAAAAAGGACAGTTAAGTATTTGATTTATTGTTTGTTGAAAAGGCAATAGAAGACAAGGTCTCAGTGTTGAGGCCTGTCCTTTGTATGTTAAAAGGAAGGAGATAGAATTCCCGTTCGGTTAGATGCTTTTTTGAGTTTTTAAAATCCGTTGCAACTGTCGAGCCGATTTGAAACCACATTGGGAAGCTATATACTCAATAGTGTATTCGGGATTATTGACCAAGGTTTTGGCAAACTCTATTCTTAAAAGCGTTAGGTATTCAATGATAGTGGTTCCTGTTTTTTCTTTAAAAACTCGACTTAGGTTTCTCGGACTCATAGCGACAAGATCGGCTAATTCTTCTACACTATTAGCTGCAGATAAATTGTTAATCATATAATCCTGTACTTCGTGTATTTTAGGATTGATGTGATTTCTATAATCCAGATAAATGCTTTTTTGGGTATGATTGTCGTTTCTTCGATAATATACTACTAAGCCTCTGGCTACTTTATGAGTAAAGAAAGCGCCTTTTAGTTCTTCGAGTATGAACAAGGCTAAATCAATACCCGAACTGATTCCGGCACTGGTGTAAATGTTATTGCTCTTTTTGAAAAGCACATCGGTTAGCACTTTTGCTTTCGGAAACTTGGCTTTTAATTCATCTATTCTTCTCCAATGCGTGGTACATTCCGTATCATTCAGCAAACCGGCTTCCGCCAAAGCAAAAGCACCATTGCATACCGAACAAACCAATACTTTCTGGGTTGACATTTCTTTTAACCATCTGAAAAAATCTTTTTCTGCCCTAAAGGCAATAGAATCTACATAGTCAAAACTCATTCCAGGCATAAAGATATAATCGCCTTCTTTTAAATTGGCTTCGGTATAATGAGCTACATTACCAAAGGCTAAGCCTGAATTACTGATAGTTTCAGAAGTATAGGCGTAAAACTCAAGGGCAATGTCAAACCCATAAAATTTAGCTTCAGTAAACACCTGAAGAGGACCCGCCAAATCTAAAATTTCAACAGTGGGCGGAATGATAAAAGCTATTTTTTTCATATAAATGGTTCAAATTATACTGCAAAAGTAATGGTTCTCTTGAAGCACTACCGGACAGTTTAGCGTCAGAAACTGACAAGTGAATAAGGATTTTTTGGGGCAAAACAGTTTTATTTCTACTTCTGTCTGTGCTAGTTACAGTGTATTAAATTTATAAAATAAACCCGGATATCAGTCAAGAATTTCACAATAGTATCCCAGTTGTTGCATATAGTGCTGGATGTATTGGTTCTTGGAGGAATTGGTTCCGGCTATTCGGAGGATTTTGTCACAGTCTTCCAAATCAAAATTTATTTTAGCGTTGACTAATTTCTTTTCCAGACTGTCCACTATTTGCAGGGCATCCATCTGAAATTGCACATTGGTTTTAAATATCGCTATCATCGTTTTACTATTTAAGTTGTAAGCTGATTTATTCGTTTTTGTTTAATCACCTTTAAAACAAGGTAGATACCTACTGTAAAGTCAAGAGAAGAACAAAACCAATCATAATGAGGAGGAATTAAGGCAGCATCAAACCAAAAGGTATAAACGATGTCCCACAGACCATGTAAAAAATAACCGGCTGCCAGGATATAGGGATTTTTGACCAGTCCATAGTAGGCAATTAGTACAAAAACAATGGCTTGAATCGCTGTAACAATTACCGTTGTTGTATCAGTCCAGGTATAACCAACATACAGAAAGCCAATGCCTGAGAGCGTGAGCGCATAGATAGCGTCTTTTTTAAATTGTTTTAAAAATTCAAATACTAGTATTTGCAATAGTGCAGTTGTAATTCCAATTACTATAGGTACCATTTTTTTATGTTTTAATGAATATTGATTTAGTTATTTAGTCGCGACGCGTTCAAAAATTTCAGTACGTCCAAAAAGCGGAATGCCGACATAGCCTCTTACCTTCAGTTGGTTTCCGTTCAAGTTCATGTTGCAGTTGTAGGTTTTGCCGCTTTCCGGATCATAGATTAAACCGTTGGTATATTCACCGTCAGTATATTTGAAGTTGGTCAGTAGTTCGATGCCGAGTACTTCTCTGCTTCGCAATGTTTTATTAGGATTTTTGCAGTCCATTCTAGGTGTGGCAACCCAAATGGATTTCCCATAGTAGTTGGTACCTTTTTTATAAATTTCAATTTTTGCGTCTTTTTTGGGTGACCAAAATACGCCCAAAATTTTGTCTCCCTCATGGGAACCTGTTTGTGCTACGGCATTGGTTAGTTGTAAAATAAAAGCAGCCAGTACTGCCAGTAAAGATAGTTTCATGTTGATTGTTTTTTGATTTAATATTCTTTTGTTGAGGCAAAGATAGGTTGACCTTTACGTCACCAAAACGACAACGGTGCGTCATATCAGGACAAACGAAAATACCAGTTGTAAATGAACTTTGTAATTGGTTACCAGTAGTTTAAATTTAGTAAAAAAGTTGCTTGTTATGGAAAAGACTATTTAATAATTCCTTCGAGTTTTTTGACTGTATTGGAATGATTATAAAAAAACCGCCTTGGTTTTTCAAGACGGTTTTTTTTAATAGTTAGTAGTATCCTTAAAAATGGCATAGGGCTTCATCACCTTTTGCATCAAATGCCAAACCCATATTGACAAAGTTTGCGATAATCTTTTTCAGTCTAAAAAAATCATAAGGTTTGTTGATAAAGGCATTAGCCCCTTCCGAAAATATCATAGTAGTATCGCGCAAGTGTGAATTAGAATCATAAACCACAAGGGAACAGTCCCTGAATTTTTCCGCCTCTTTAATTTTTCGGACTTCTATACTGCAATCCTGAGCACTATTATTGGTGTCAAGAAAAATAATATCCGGCCTTGCCGCTTGTGATAAATCGAGATTAGTAACGGCTTTATCCAAACAATAGTAATCATCAATATGACAAAACCGATCCAATTTTGATATTGCGTTTTTGAATACGATTCGCGTTTCAATATTTTCACCTATCAGAAGCACATTTAATTTATTCTTATTTTCCATCATAGCAGTCTTTGTTTAAGCAAATCTATGGTGCTCTTACAGTTAAAAAAATGATGTTGGTCAACAATGCTGTTTTTTAGAATGATATCAAATTCTTACTTTCTGTCATTTTTTGATTAAATAAATTTAATTGCCTATTTTTGGTATCCAATCAAAAATGAGCGCCCTTACCAATGAAAAATTCTGAATTATTACAGGCGATTGTACAAAATGCCATTGACGGAATCATTACCATTGATGCCAAAGGATTGATTGAACATGTAAACCCATCGGCTTGCCAACTTTTTGGATACCAACCCGAAGAAATGCTGGGGAGAAACATTTCAATGCTCATGCCGCCACCGGATAGCTTACAACACGATCAGTACCTGCATCGCTATGATGTTACCCACAAGCCAAGAATAATTGGGATAGGAAGAGAAGTAACGGGTCTTAGGAAGGATGGCTCCAAATTTCCAATGAAACTGGGGGTTAGCGAAGTGAGTTATACGGAAAATATTTTTTATGTTGGTTTTATCCATGACCTTACTCAGCAGAAAGATGATACCGAAAGGCTAAAAGAGTATGCATTACATTTAGAAGAACTGGTCGAAATGCGAACGCAGTCCCTCAATGATACCATTCAGGAATTGGAAACGGCCCAAGAGCAAATCAGTATTTCCCTTGAAAATGAAAAGGAACTCAATCGGCTGAAAAGCAGATTCCTTTCGATGGCTTCGCATGAGTTTCGTACTCCTTTAAGTGCGGTGCTTTTATCAGCATCACTAATTGATAAGTATGCCGAACCCTTTAACAGTAATGACATCAATAAACATGTAGCGAAAATAAAGAGTTCTGTAGCCGGACTGACTTTCATACTCAATAATTTCCTGCAGCTCGAAAAACTTGAAAGCGGTAAAATAGCGGCCACGATTGCGGCCTTTGATCTTAAAGAACTTGCTGAAGAAATTACCGAAGAAATGCAATTGTTAGTCAAAGGTTCCCAAATTATTACCTACCAACATAACGGTGTAGAAACTGAGGTTAGTCTCGATAAAAATTTGCTAAAAAATTCCATTGTCAACTTGATTACCAATGCTGTAAAATATTCGGGAGAAAAAGCCAAGATTGAGTTCACTACAGAAATCAACGCCAATACAATCTCAATAATGGTCAAAGACAATGGTATCGGTATCCCGAAGGAAGACCAGAAATATCTTTTCGATGCTTTTTTCAGAGCACACAATACAGGCAGTATACCGGGAACCGGACTCGGACTCAATATCGTAGCGCGTCACGTTTCGTTGATGGGAGGAAAAATAACATTCAACAGTAACGTAAACAAAGGAACTTTATTCACACTTTTATTTGATAAAATATGACCAAAGTAGTAATCATTGAAGACAACAACGATATTAGAGAAAATGTTGTTGAAATCCTGAGACTATCAGGATATGAAGTTTTTGAGGCAGACAATGGGAAAAAAGGAGCTGAACTGGCTTTGGAAATTCAGCCGGATATAGTGCTGTGTGACATCATGATGCCCGGAATGGATGGATATGGTGTGTTTGAAATACTCCATTCTGAGGAAGCAACTAAAACTATTCCTTTCATTTTTATCACGGCCAAATCAGAAAGAATCGATATTCGAAAAGGAATGGAAATGGGGGCTGACGATTACCTTACCAAACCGTTTGACGATACTGAACTCATCAGTGCCATTGAAACAAGGCTCAAAAAAAAACAAATACAGCAGGAATTCTACAGTAAATCATTTGAAAAGATTAAAGAACTCATTTCAAAAAAAGATGGACTGGGAGTGCTCAAAGAAGCTTTGGAGGAACGCAAAGTGATGATAGTCAAGAAAAAACAGACGATATATGATGAGGGTGACCGTGTTAATGGTATATGGCTGTTGCTTTCCGGCAAAGTCAAAACGACAAAACTGACAGAAGACGGGCGTGAGTTACTTACGGGTATTTTTGAGGCCGATGATTTTTTGGCAACCAACGCCTTGTTTTCGGAAGGAGTTTATCTTGACAGCGCGGTTACACTCGAAGAAACACATTTGGTGTTGTTTCCTAAGTTGCAATTTGAAGAATTCATTAGCCTCTATCCTGATGTAGCCGAAAAATTCATCAGAATCTTATCCAGCCAGGTTCGGGAAAAGGAGGAACACTTGATGAGACTGGCTTATAATTCGGTGCGAAAAAGAGTGGCAGAAGCTTTATTAAAGTTTTACCGCCAACAAGAAAACAAGGATAATACCGTAGCGGTGAGTCGCAATAATTTGGCTGCAATGACCGGTACAGCTCAGGAAACCGTGAGCCGAACGCTGAGTGATTTTTGCGACGAAGGACTAATTGAAAAGCGAGGTACCGTGATAATTATTCTTAATGAACAGAAACTCGAAAACCTAAAAAATTAGAGTTATATTTTTTTGACCAAAAGCAGTCTGCTTTCCATTTCCGTTACCCCGGGAACGCTGCGCACAATTTTTTCAATGAGATTTTTTTGGAATGTGGATGGTACATTTCCGGCCACGATTACTTTTCGCCCGTTAACGTCCACACTGATATCAGAGATAATGGATTTTTCTTTGTAAATGGCAGCCAAAATATCTTTTTCGCTAATGATAGGTTCAGAAACCGTGCCGACTGCAATGTTATTTTGAATCGAAACGATGCCTTCTAAATAAGTGATACAATCAGTTGCCAGCATTTTTTGGTACTTCCATTTTAACGTTCCTTCAAGAGTAACATGGCCGTTTTTTATGGAAATCTCAATGTTTTTATAGGAGTTGCCAAAATTTTTCTCAAATTTTTCTACTATGGCTTTTGTGATAATCTCGTCATTGAATTGATCCGGATTGATTAACTGTACCTCAATACGATCGATTACACTTTTAATTCCGGTAATTTCACTCACAATCTTGCAGGCCAAGGCTTTTTTGAAAAATTTATTGACTTTACCACTAACAATAACCTCGTGGCTGTAGAGCTCTACAGCAATTTCGGCATCCTTTAGAAGCGGATCTTTCTTGAGTTGATTAGCTACTTTTAATGGTAGACTTTCGTTGGTTTTCATTTGTAAAATTAAGTACAGCCCATTTATTGGAACAAAATTCACTATATGTTGCAACATGAAAAATGATATATATCATAATTAGTCTTTCGCTCTGACTTTTTAATTATTGTTGTATTCTATAATAATTAGGATAGGAAGTTTAGGAAGTTATTCCGGATAAGATGCTCGTCATTAATTATTTTACTGAAATTTTCAAAGTTATGATTTCAGTCATATTTTAACATTTGTTTAATATTGAACTTTGTTGAAGAAATTTTAAAACAGAATTATCATGTACAAAGTATCATTATTTATTGCTATGGGATTGTTGGTTATATCTTGTGGCAAAAAAGAACAATCAGGCGACGATTTTTCAAAACCTACAACAACTGAAGCAACCACTACAGCCGATCCGGCTTCTTATGACCCTAACAGAGGAGAAGGGAAATATGATAAGGTTGATTTAGGAGCTACTCTTGACCAAGCCATGGCTACTGAAGGCGAAAAAGTAGCTGGTGTAAAATGTACTTCCTGCCACAAACCTACGGATGAAAAATTAGTCGGACCGGGTTGGCATGGCGTTACATCACGTCACAAACCGGAATGGATTTTGAATTTCATCACCAATCCAGACCCAATGATTAACAAAGATCCAAAAGTACAGGCACAATTAGAAATTTGCTTAGTTCGTATGCCAAACCAAGGATTAAACGATACAGAAGCCCGAAATATTTTGGAGTATATGAGAAAAATCGACGGCGTTAAGTAAACACAAAAGCAGTCTTGTTCAAACAAAAGATTGTTAACCTAATCCAATACTAAAATGAAAAATACAGTTGTAAAAGCAATAGTTGCTATTGCGATGGGGAGTGCTTTGTTCACTTCTTGTAAACCCAAAAACTCTGGCGATGCCGTGAGTGGTGATGCGGCTCAAAAGGCTTATGTAGCACCGGGAAAATATGATGAATTCTATAACTTCGTTTCAGGCGGTTTTAGTGGCCAAATGAGCGTGTATGGCTTGCCAAGCGGAAGATTGTTTAGAGTAATCCCCGTATTCTCTGTAGATCCTGAAAAAGGCTATGGATATAATGAAGAAACCAAACCCATGTTAAACACGTCACACGGATTTGTACCTTGGGATGATTTGCATCATACCGAAATGTCGCAAACCAATGGAGAAGTAGACGGACGTTGGGTATTTGGTAATGCCAATAATACACCGCGTATTGCCCGTATCGATTTAAAAACATTCACGACTAAAGAAATTATCGAGTTACCTAACAGTGCCGGAAATCACTCTTCACCTTTCATTACCGAAAACACAGAGTATGTAGTAGCCGGAACCCGTTTCAGTGTACCAGCTGATAATTCTAATGGTGATGTGCCTATTAATACCTACAAACAAAACTTTAAAGGTCATTTAAGTTTCGTAAAAGTGGGCAAAGAAGGACAGATGGATATTGCTTTCCAAATTCAATGTCCGGGAGTGAACTTTGACTTGTCCCACGCCGGTAAAGGAAAATCACATGGCTGGTTCTTCTTTTCTTGCTACAATACAGAACAAGCTAATACACTGCTGGAAGTTAATGCTTCACAAAAAGACAAAGACTTTATCATGGCAGTAAACTGGAAAAAAGCAGAAGAATATATCAAAGCCGGAAAAGGCAAACTGACACCAACCCGATATGCGCACAATGTTTACAACGAAAGTACTCATACGGCAACGTCAGAAATTAAAACCCAAGTACTGATTTTAGATTCTAAAGAATTAAAAGACATCTGTTACATGATTCCTTGTCCGAAATCACCTCACGGTTGTGATGTTGATCCAACAGGAGAATACATTGTAGGCTCAGGGAAACTGGCTGCCTTAATTCCGGTATTTAGTTTTGATAAATTAATGAACGCTATCAAAACCAAACAATTCGAAGGAGAATATGACGGAATTCCTGTAGTGAAATACGAAGCAGCACTTCACGGAGAAGTTCAAAAACCGGGCTTAGGACCATTACATACTGAGTTTGACGGAAAAGGAAATGCTTACACTACTTTCTTTGTGTCTTCTGAAGTGGTAAAATGGGATATTAAATCACTTAAAGTGTTAGACAGAGTTCCGACTTACTATTCTGTGGGTCACTTATGTATCCCTGGTGGTGACAGTAAAAAACCATTTGGAAAATACTTAATCGCTTATAATAAAATTACCAAAGACCGTTATTTGCCAACAGGTCCTGAGTTAGCACAATCGGCACAAATCTTTGATATCAGTGGCGATAAAATGCAGTTAATATTGGATTTCCCAACGATTGGAGAACCGCATTATGCGCAAGCAGCACCGGCAGATCTGATTCGAAATAACGGACAGCTCAAATTCTATAAATTGGAGGATAACAAACATCCGTTTGTAACCAAAGGAGAAAAAGAAACTAAAGTAGTTCGCAACGGAAAACGTATTGATGTGTACATGACTTGTATCCGTTCTCACTTTGCACCGGATAATATTGAAGGCATAAAAATGGGTGACGAAGTGTACTTCCATATTACTAACTTAGAGCAAGACTGGGATGTTCCTCACGGATTTGCTATCAAAGGTTCCAGTAATGCGGAGTTGCTAATCATGCCGGGTGAAACCGCTACACTCAAATGGAATCCGGATAAAGTTGGTATTTTCCCATTCTATTGTACCGATTTCTGTAGTGCATTGCACCAAGAAATGCAAGGCTATATAAGAGTGTCTCCAACCGGTAGTAATGTTCCGATAAGTTTTAGTTTGGGAACTAATTTACCCGCTCCAACAACCCAAAAATAAAAAACATTTCATCAAAGGAGCAATTTTAAATTGCTCCTTTTTACTTTTCAATTATGAAAACTCAAAAAATTTCCATCCTGTCAAAAGCCTTACTTTTGATAGTAGCAGCACTCTTTGCCGGTTCACTTTTTGTGCCGATGTGGCGAATAGAATTGCAAGCACCACAATACCCGGAAGGATTAGTGTTGCAGTTATTTGCCAACAAAATAGGAGGTGATGTCGATATCATTAACGGATTGAATCATTACATAGGCATGTCAACCCTGCATACCGAAAACTTCCCCGAGTTCAAAATATTGCCTGTTGTTTTCGGTCTATTTGCCTTGGTTTCTTTGCTTTTGGTTTTTGTGAATAAACGTAAAGGCGTAAAAATCTTTTTGATTACCTATATGGTTTTCATTCTTTTAGCGGCTGTTGATTTTTATCGATGGAACTATCAATACGGACATAATTTAGATCCCAATGCTGCTATCAAAGTTCCGGGCATGGCGTATCAACCACCGTTACTGGGATATAAACAACTACTGAACTTTGGAGCCTATTCCATTCCGGATACGGGAGGATGGTTGATGACCGGAGCTGCGGTGTTGCTTTTGGTTATTGTGGTCAAAGAATATAACTTGCTAAAGAAAAAATAATTGTCTCATGAAAAAGTCAGCCTTACTTCTTTTAGTTTCAATAGTACTAGCTTCCTGTGTTTCGGGAGAGCCAAAACCGTTGCAATTAAATTCGGATGCTTGCGATTTTTGTAAAATGACAATCGCCAACGGACAATACGGAGCCGAACTCGTTACACAAAAAGGCCGATATTACAAATTTGATGATGTGGCCTGTATGATTCATTTTGCTACTTCAAATACTGTGGTCCCTTATAAAGCTTTTTTTGTTTGTGATTACTTAATGGATAATGCACTAATTCCTGCTGAAAAATGCTATTTCTTAAAAGGAGGTAGCATCAATAGTCCGATGCATGGGAATGCTATTGCCTTTACTTCCAAAAAAGAAGCACAGGATTATCAGGCAAAATACAACGCAGTATTGTTATCCTGGAAAGAACTTTACAGCAGCTACTAAATGAAAAATGTCAGCTATATAGCTTATTTCTTTTTTATGCTTCCAACACTAATGGCCAATACCATTCACGTTGGAACTCAATATCCTGTGAAAAGTATTCGGCAGGCTATTACACTATCTAAAGATGGTGACACCCTTATGGTTCACAAAGGATTGTATAGAGAAGGAAACATCGTCATCAACAAAAAGATTGTTTTTTTAGGAAAAGGATATCCCATCTTAGACGCTCAAAAAAAAGGAGAAGTCTTATCTGTAAAGGCTGATAGTGTAGTAGTTCAGGGTTTTAGAATTATCAACTCAGGCTTTGCGGCATTGGATGATCCTTGCGGTATAAAGGTGTACAATCGAACCTTTGCCCGAATCTATAACAATCGCCTTGACAATAATTTCTTTGGCATTTATCTTCAAAACTGTACCAATAGTATCGTAAAAGGAAACACCATCGTTTCGCACGGAACCCAGGAACAGCTTATCGGCAACGGCATTCATTGTTGGAAAAGTGATAACCTGCAAATTATTGGCAACACGGTTTCCGGACATCGCGACGGGATTTATTTTGAATTCGTAACCAATTCGGTCATTTGGCGTAATATTTCTACCGAAAACATTCGCTATGGCTTGCATTTTATGTTTTCCAATGACGATTCCTATATCACTAATTTGTTTAAAAACAATGGCGCAGGAGTAGCTGTGATGTTTTCCAAAAGTGTGAAAATGTTCAACAATACTTTTGAAGAAAACTGGGGCGATTCCGCTTATGGTTTATTGCTCAAGGAAATTGCCGACGGTTATATTTTTAATAATAAATTTATCAAAAATACTACCGGAATTTATATGGAAGGCACTTCCCGCATTAAAGTCGAAAAAAACGATTTTGTATCCAATGGCTGGGGCATGAAAATTCAGGCCAGTTGCATGGAAAACGAAATCGTAAACAACAATTACCTTAAAAACACGTTTGATATCAGTACCAACGGCAGCTTGGTATTAAACACTTTTAACAGCAATTATTGGGACAAATACGAAGGCTATGATTTGGATAAAAACGGAGTAGGCGATGTGCCTTACCATCCGTTGAGTTTATTTGCGGTGCTGACCGAAAAAAATGCTTCGACCATGTTGCTTTACCGAAGCTTTATGATTACCCTTTTGGACAAATCCGAAAAAGTATTGCCCAGCATAACACCCGATAATTTTGTTGATAAAACGCCCCTAATGAAGTCGCTACCGCTATGATTGAAATAAAAAATATTTATAAAAAATTTGGCAAACTCGAAGTGCTTTCGGATGTGAGCCTGTCCTGTAAAAAAGGCGAATGTATTGCATTGATTGGCCCCAACGGCTGTGGAAAAACCACCTTAATAAAGTCAATACTCGGTATGGTTTTGCCCGATAAAGGTTCGATAGAGTTCAACGGAAAAACCGTACTGAAAGAGTATTTGTACCGCGAAAACATTGGCTATATGCCACAAATTGGCCGTTATCCGGATAATATGACTATTGGTCAGATTATCGAGATGATCAAAAAAATCAGAAATACAACCAACGAATTGGATGAAGACTTGTTAAAAGCATTTGAGTTGGAAAAAATGTTCGACAAAAAAATGAGAACGCTCTCAGGTGGAACTACCCAAAAGGTCAGCGCGGTGTTGGCCTTTTTGTTCAATCCCGATGTTTTGATTCTGGATGAACCCACCGCAGGTTTAGATCCGTTGGCTTCGGAAATCCTGAAAGAGAAAATCATCAAAGAAAAAGACAAAGGCAAGCTCATTTTTATCACCTCTCACTTGTTAAGCGAACTGGATGATTTGATTACCGAGATTATTTTTATGCAAGACGGAAAGGTCTATTTCCATAAAAAAGTGGAGCTGCTGAAATCAGAAACCAAAGAAGATAAAATATCCAAAGCGATTGCTCAAATATTAAAGAAAAATAAAGATGAACAGAATCATTAAAATCATTTTGCTCGACATCCTGAAGAACAAAATAGTGTTGGGATACACCCTTATTCTGGCTGTATTATCGTGGAGTTCTTTTGCGCTCGAAGACAATTCCGCCAAAGGAATACTGACTGTGTTGAACGTGATTTTGTTCACAGTTCCCTTAGTTTCTATATTGTTCTCGACGATTTATTTATACAACAGTTCGGAGTTTATTGAGCTGTTGTTGAGCCAGCCCATTAAGCGAAGAAAGATTTGGTTGAGTTTGTTTTTCGGACTTTCGTTGGCCATGGTACTGGCCTTTTTTGTTGGTGCCGGCATTCCGTTATTAATTAATTCACCCGATGGTGTAGGATTGATGATGCTTATTGTAGGATGCTTAATCTCGGTTGTATTCGTGGCTTTGGCTTTTCTGAGTTCGATAATGACTCGCGATAAAGCCAAAGGAATCGGAATTGCCATTATGACTTGGCTGTACTTTGCTTTGCTTTTTGATGGTATGGTATTGTTTTTATTATTCCAGTTTTCCGATTATCCTATTGAGAATGCCATGGTAGGTGTTACCGCTTTGAGCCCGATAGATTTGGCCCGAATTCAGATTTTATTGCATCTTGATGTTTCTGCCATGATGGGCTATACCGGAGCTATTTTTAAAGACTTTTTCGGTACCACAATCGGTTTGATTGTTTCCTTCTTATTGCTTTGCCTGTGGGTAATCATTCCATTTTTCATTTCGCTTAAAAAATTCAACAGTAAAGATTTATAAAGATGAAAACTGATATCAGAAACAGAAAGGATATTGAAAAATTAGTCAATACCTTTTACAATAAAGTAAAAACAGATGCTGTCATAGGGTATTTGTTTACCGAGGTAGCCCGCGTAAATTGGGAAGAACATTTGCCAAAAATGTATGATTTTTGGGAGAACATTCTGTTTTGTACGGCTAATTACAACGGCAATCCCATGATGAAACACAAAGAATTGCATCAAAAAAGCACTATGACCGCGGAGCATTTTGCTCATTGGACCACTTTGTTTACTGCTACAGTAGACAAACTTTTTGAAGGTCCAAAAGCCGAAGAAATTAAAAACAGAGCGATGAACATAGCTTCGTTAATGATGTATAAAACGTTGAACTAATGTACCATCAGCTTCTTTTGATAACACATTTATTGGCTGCAACGATATGGGTTGGGGGACATTTGTTTCTTTCGCTGCGGTTTTTGCCTGAAGCTCTAAAGAAAAAGGATGTCACTATCATTCAAAACTTCAAAGACAAGTTTGAACCCATTGGTATGCCGGCATTGATTGTTTTAGCAACAACCGGAATATTGATGGCGTATGATTATGATATCACCATTACCAAATGGTTTTCCTTTACGGATGCTATTGAAAAAGTTGTTTCCCTTAAATTGATTTTGTTTCTACTAACAGTAGGATTGGCGGTTAATGCGCAGTTGTTTTTATTTCCGAAACTCACTTCCAAAAGTCTTCCCAAAGCGGCTGTTCAAATTATTCTGGTAACACTTATCGGAGTAACCATGTTGGTGCTGGGAAGCTTAGTCAGAATCGGAGGATTGTAAAATAAGTGATTCCTTTACAAAGCCACCGCGGTTTTCTTTTCTCTGAATCGACTGTTCTACTATGAGGATACCAACGGTTATCATGTTTTTTAATTCATAAAAATCTTTAGAGATTCGGTGTTGCTTTTCCATGCCTGACACTTGGTTTTGCCAAATTTTAAGCTGCATCTGCGCCCTAAACAAATCATTCGTATTCCGAACTATCCCGGCATTTTTTTGCATCAGCAACTGCAATTCAGATTTCATTTTCACAATAAATTCGGCGTTGATGACTTTTCCGGTATTGGATTTCCATGTTGGTATGATATTGTTACCAATGGTGTTTTCTACCGTTTTATGGGCAATGAAATCGTAAATGTTACTAGCATAAACCAAAGCTTCTAACAGCGAATTGGAAGCCAAGCGATTCGCTCCGTGAAGACCGGTTTGGGAACATTCCCCACAGGCAAATAAGTTGGTTACAGAAGTTTGCCCATACTTGTCGACCGAAATCCCGCCACACAAATAATGTTGCGCCGGTATCACCGGAATCCAATCTTTTTCAATATCGATATTCAAAAGTTTACAATTCTCATAAATCATAGGGAAGTGCTCTTGGAATGCTTGGCTATTCAAATGAGTACAATCCAAATAAACACAAACGTCCCCCGACTTTTTTAATTCTTTTTCAATGCTTTGCGACACTATATCCCTGGAAGCCAAATCACCTCTTTTATCATAGGCCAACATAAATTGCTCACCGTCTTTGGTTCTCAGGCAAGCGCCAAAACCGCGAACAGCCTCTGAAATTAAAAAAGTAGCACTTAAATTGGGGTTGTATAAAGCGGTGGGATGAAACTGAATAAATTCCATTTCTTTGATGCTGGCATCCGCTCTATTGGCCATGGCAATTCCATCTCCGGTAGCTATAGCCGGATTGGTTGTATGCCCGTAAAGCTGCCCGATGCCGCCTGTTGCCAGTAAGGTGAAATGGGATTGAACGGTTAGGATAGCATTGGTTTGCTCCTCAAGAATGTAAGCTCCTAGACATTCATTATTACTGATGATTAATTCCAAGGCAAAATGAAAATCATAAAGAGTGATGTTGGCTTTTTTATGAATCTGTGCCAAGATGGCTCTTTCAATTTCATAACCGGTTTGGTCCTTATGATGCACCACTCGGCTGTTCGAATGGCCGCCTTCTTTACCTAAATCTAAAACGCCCTCTTCGTTGCAATCAAAATGAGCTCCCCAATTGATTAGTTCCTGTAATCGTTTGGGACCTTCCGTAACCACCATTTCCACAACAGTTTTGTCACACAAACCATCGCCGCAAATCAGCGTATCCTCAATGTGCTTTTTAAAACTATCCTCGCCACCATTTTGGACGACAGCAATACCACCTTGTGCATATTTGGTATTGGATTCTTCGGCATTGGATTTGGTAACTATAGTAACGGATCTTTCCGGATATTTATTCGCTATTTTCAGAGCAAAAGTTAGTCCGGCTATTCCGGAGCCTATAATTAAGTAATTGGTATGTATCATTAGTGGGATAATTCAAGCATGCGTTCAATAGGAAGTAATGCTTTAGTTCTGATTTTTTTGGAGACTATAATTTCGGGAGTTTCGTTTAGCAAACAGTCATATACTTTCTGCAACGTATTCATTTTCATAAAACCACATTCGCTGCAGGCACAGGTATTGTTTTCCTGAGCCGGTGCCGGAATCAATAGTTTGTCGGGAACTTCTTGTTGCATTTTATAAAGGATGCCGGCTTCAGTAGCCACGATGAATTCTTCGGCCGGATTGGTCTTTACAAAGGCAATCATACCGGAGGTTGAGCCAATATAAGCAGCGGTTTCCAGGATATGCGCTTCCGATTCAGGATGTGCAATGATTTTGGCATTCGGATGTTTTTTATGGAGCGCAATCAATTTGTCTAGGGAAAAAGCTTCGTGTACTACGCAGGAACCATCCCATAACACCATTTTTCTTCCGGTTTCCTGTTCAATGTAGCGCCCCAAATTTTTATCGGGAGCAAAAATAATCGGAATGTTTTTGGGAACCGAAGACACTATTTTAACCGCATTGGAAGAAGTACAAACCAAATGACTCATGGCTTTAATCTCAGCCGAGCAGTTGACATAAGTAATAACAATATGATCCGGATGAGCGTCTATGAATTTTTTGAAAATTTCGGGCGGACAGGATTCGGCCAATGAACAACCTGCCGCTAAATCCGGAAGAATTACTTTTTTATTCGGGTTCAAAATTTTGGCTGTTTCGGCCATGAAGTGTACGCCGGCAAACAAGATAATATCCGCATTAGCTTTGACGGCTTCTTGCGACAGGCCTAAACTATCTCCCACATAGTCGGCTATTTCCTGTATGTCGGGCTCCTGATAATAATGCGCCAAGATGATGGCGTTTTTGGCTTTTTTCAATTTTAGTATGGCTTCTTTTACTTTTTTCATTTCCATTTTTTTAATGATAAACACTTGAAAATCAAAACCGGAAAACGACTTTGATTGCTATGCAAAATAACTGCTGAAAAACAAGCTTTTATATGATTTAAGTCATAATCGCGAATAGGAATTAGGTAGTAATATTGGAGTAAATTAAAACACAAATAAAATGGAAACAATAGACAAAAAAACCATAGGGGATTATGTAGCAGACGATTTCAGAACAGCGGCCGTATTTTCTAAATACGGGATTGACTTTTGCTGCAAAGGCAACCGAACTCTAGCCGAAGCCTGCGAAAAAAAACAAATTACTTCTGCCGCTTTAGAAGCAGAAATCAATGCGGTTAAACTCACTAAAAATGATAACGGAATTGATTTTAAATCCTGGCCTCTGGATTTATTAATTGACTATATCGAAAAAACACACCATCGCTATGTGGAGGAAAAATCTTCGGTGCTTTATATGTTTTTAGATAAGCTTTGTAAAGTACACGGAGGTCGTCATCCGGAGCTGTTTGAAATCAATAGACTATTCATAGCCGGAGCCGGAGAATTAGCCAAGCATATGAAAAAGGAAGAATTAATTTTATTTCCGTTTATCAAAAAGATGGTTACTGCCCAAAAAACCAATCAGGCTATTTCACTTCCACATTTCGGAACGGTAGATAATCCTATTGCCATGATGCAGGACGAACATACTATAGAAGGAGAACGATTTGCCAAAATTGCCGAATTAACCAATAATTACGCGCCACCGGCCGATGCTTGTGAAACGTATAAAGTAACTTTTGCCATGCTCAAAGAGTTTGAAGAAGATTTGCACAAACACATCCATCTGGAAAACAATATCTTGTTTCCGGGAGCTAAGGCATTGGAAAAACAATTTACCATACTAGATAAATTAGCCCAGACTTCACTTTAAACTTTGGCAACATGGAAAAATATGTAATCAAAAGAAACGGTGATTATAAACCTTTTGCCCGGTATAAGATAAAAGATGCTATACTCAAAAGCTTTAACAGCGTAGCCATTCCGTTTGATGAAACTGTTTTTGAAAAAGTGATTGAGGCGACCAATACCAAAGAAACCTGGGCGGTAGAAGAAATTCAGGATAGTATTGAGAAAATACTTTTTGAGAAAGAGTACTTTACCGTCATGCGTTCCTTTATGCTGTACCGCCACACAAGAAAGTTGCAGCGCGAGCACATTCAGGGATTGAATGACGACACCACCTATGTTGACAGCACGCAAACCATTGAAGAATACATCTCGCAAACCGATTGGCGCATCAATGCCAATGCCAATACTTCGTATTCCAATGCCGGTTTGGTGAATAATGTAGCCGGAAAGATTATTGCCAATTATTGGCTGGATAAAGTCTACTCCAAAGAAGAAGGTTATGCGCACCGCAACGGTGATCTGCACATTCACGACTTGGATTGCCTGACGGGCTATTGTGCGGGCTGGAGCTTAAGAGTGTTGCTCAACGATGGTTTCAATGGTGTAAGAGGCAGGATAGAAAGTAAAGCGCCGTCGCATTTCCGGGAAGCCTTGGGACAAATGGCTAATTTTCTTGGGATTTTGCAAAGCGAATGGGCAGGAGCACAGGCATTCAGTTCGTTTGATACTTATTTGGCTCCTTATGTTTTCAAAGACAATCTGTCTTTTGATGAGGTGCTCAAAGCGGTTCGCAGTTTTGTGTATAACCTGAATGTTCCGGCGCGTTGGGGGCAATCGCCATTTACCAACATCACTTTAGATTGGGTCGTTCCGGCCGATTTGAAAGAGCAGGTTCCGACCAAAAATGACCAGCATCTTTTCGATAAACTAACCGATGAAAGTATGGTGGAACGAGCCAAAGCAAGAGGTGTAACTTCTTTACCGGATATGCGTTACGAACATTTTCAAACCGAAATGAATCTGATTAATAAAGCTTATTATACGGTGATGACCGAAGGAGATGCCAACGGACAACCCTTTACGTTTCCGATTCCGACGGTGAATATTACCGAAGATTTTGATTGGGAAGGAGAAAATACCGAATTGCTCTTTGAAAATACTGCCAAGATAGGGTCTTCGTATTTTCAGAATTTTATTGGTAGCCAATACACTTTGAATGAGGAAGGGCATAGAGTGGAAAATCCGAATGCTTACAAACCAAATGCGGTTCGGAGTATGTGCTGTCGTTTGCAACTCGATTTAAGGGAATTGCTGAAACGCGGTAACGGGTTGTTTGGCAGTGCCGAAATGACTGGAAGTATTGGAGTCGTGACCATTAATATGGCAAGGTTAGGCTATTTGTATGAAAATGACAAAGAAGGTTTGTTCCAACAATTGGATAAACTCATGCTGTTGGCGAAATCAACTTTAGAGAAGAAACGGCAATTTATTCAGGAAATGTATGACCGTGGTTTGTATCCTTATACCAAACGCTATTTGCCGCATTTTAGAAACCATTTTTCCACCATAGGCGTAAACGGCATGAACGAAATGGTGCGCAATTTTACTGACGACAAAGAAGATATTGCCACAACTTTTGGTCATGATTTATGTCTGGAGATTTTGGATTATATCCGAAACCGAATGAAAGAATTTCAGGAAGAAACCGGTAACCTCTACAATTTGGAAGCCACACCGGCTGAAGGCACTACCTATCGTTTTGCCAAAGAAGACAAGAAGCGTTACCCCAATATTCTTCAGGCCGGAATGGATGAAAACATTTACTATACCAACAGTTCCCAGATTCCGGTTGATTATACGCAGGATCCGTTTGAAGCTTTATGGATGCAGGACGAATTGCAATGCCAATATACCGGAGGAACAGTCTTGCATTTGTATATGAATGAACGAATCAGTTCTGCCGAAGCCTGTAAAAACTTTGTCAAAACGGTATTGACAAAATTCAAATTACCTTACATCACCGTAACCCCGGTATTTAGTGTTTGCCCTATTCATGGCTATTTGAACGGCGAACACGAGTACTGCCCGAAATGTGATGAAGCTATACTGGAAAACCAAAACAACACAAATTATGAAAACAAAGACCATTGAGATTTTAGAACAAAACCAACCGTTAAGAACCAAGTGTTTAGTGTACACCCGGGTGATGGGCTACCATCGGCCTGTAGAAAGTTTTAACATTGGTAAAAAAGGAGAACATAAGCAACGGATGCATTTTCAGGAATGTAAAAAGTAAGCATGTCCATTTACAGTATCACACCGTTTACGTTGTTGGATTTTCCCAATAAATCGGCTTGCATTTTTTGGTATGCCGGTTGCAACATGCGATGCTTGTATTGTTATAATCCGGAAATTGTTTTAGGAAAAGGAGTCGTGACTTTTCCTGAAGCAATTTCTTTTTTGGAATCCCGGAAAGGACTGTTGGATGCCGTAGTTTTCAGTGGTGGCGAATGTTTGATTCACAAAAATAGCATCGAGCAGATTAGAGCCGTGAAAACGATGGGGTTTTTGGTTAAAATTGACACTAATGGAAGCCAACCCAAGGTGCTCAAAACCTTAGCCGAAGCTAACCTAATTGATTATGTAGCGATTGATTTTAAAGCCCCAAAAGAAAAGGTAAAGGCGATAACCCAAAAGAATTTCCATGCCGAATTTATCGCATCCTTAAAAGTACTAATCGATTGTAAAATCCCGTTTGAAGTAAGAACCACTTATCATTCGGATTTGCTAGACGAAACTGATATTAAAGCAATGATAGCTGTTTTGGAAACCCATAACTATCAGGGAAATTTTTATATTCAACATTTTAGAAATAACACCGAAACCCTCCAAAAATTAGAGTATTCCACAAAGAACCTTACTTCAGCAACGTTAGCTACAAAAGCAATAAAAGTGGTCTTTAGATAAGAATCAGCTTCTTCAAATCCTCGATTAAATGATGTAAGCTATCTACTTCCACATGTTCCATTAAAACAATTTTATACCACTGGTTATCAGCATTGTGTTTTTGGGGCACTAAATCATATTTGTGTGCTATCTCTGTTGGAATATAAGCTGCTTTTATCGTGACGATATTCATATAAGGTTCTCTGAAATAGGCAATGCCTAAAGCATCCAATTGTTTGCAAATCCAATCCGTCCGCAATTGAAGAATTTTTACTTTTTCAAACCATCCGTTTTCGCCATAAGTGGTCAAAATCATCCAGGCAGCGATGGCATTGGCTCCCGATCTGCTGCCGCATAAAGTCAAATCCATTCCTTCCACATACTCGGCTTCTTTGGTTAGTACATTTTCGATTAAATTTTTCCGACATAAAAATATCCCGGTACCATAAGGTGCCTGCAGCATTTTATGGGCATCAATCGTAATGGAAGAAACCTTCTTATTGGCAAAATCTAAGGTACTGTCAGGAGCAATAAAAGGGTAAACAAAACCGCCATAAGCCGCATCTATATGAAGCTTATATGGTACATTGTATTTTTCCAACAGTTGGGTGTAAGTATCAGGATTGTCAACTGAGCCAAACATGGTGGTGCCCATATTGGCTACTACAATAAAATACTTCTTCCCATCGGCTATGGCTTTACAAAGCAATGTTTCCAGTTCATTATCCAGAATGCGACGCGTTTCAAAATCAACTTCAACCTTCATCAAATCAAGTGATAACAGATTTGCTCCTTTGGCAATAGAATAGTGAGTATCTTCCGAAGCCACTATCATGATTTCAGCTAATTTTGCCTGCTGTGTATTTTGAAAAAAGTTTCTGTAAATCCACAAAGCCTGAATATTGGCTTCGGTACCGCCGGTGGCAATATAACCGTCGTATTGTTTTTTAGCCGATTTGAAAATATCCACGGCTACTATGTCCAGTACTTCCCGTTCCATTTCCTGAGTGCCTTTAAAAGCAGTTTCAGAAGTTCCGGTTGTGTGACACCCAATATGATTGGGATTGGCCACATAAGTCATTAATACCGGAGCATCTTTCAAAAAAGGAGCATCATCATAAAAAACCTTACCGTCCAATTTGGAGGCAGGATATCCCAATGAGATGTCATGCATAAAATTTACATTCTCATGCAATGCTTGTTGCACTCTTTCTATTCGTTGATTTGATGTTAACTTTTTCCAGTCTTTCATTTTTTCAAAATTTAATTAGCAAATAGACGGTGTCAATGACAGTTGAGCCTTTTCATTTTTGTCAAATGTAATCTGACTAATTTCCATTTTATAAAATTTCAGCTCCTTATAAATTTCCACCGTATTTTTTTGGAAAAAGGAGGTTGTGGCAAACAAGGTTTCATAATATTCAATGCCTTCCAGAATATTTTTTTTGAACAGGCTCCACTTTTTTATTTTTCCGTCACTGATATCATCCGTAAGGTTTTGTATTTCATTTTTCAAATAGTCTACATACATTTTCAATTCTTTCACAAACATGTTCGGACGATTCACCTCTTTAAGAATGTTAGTAGTACCATAAATATGTTTTACCATCTCAGCCAACGATACTATTTTATCAAAATAAGCCAAATTCGGGCCGGGGCAGATTACTACGCCTTGTTGTTGTCCTTTCACTTCAATACCGTTTTCCAGATAGGAAGGATTGGCTAGACCAACACACAGACAAGATTTCGCCATTATTTTGGTTTTTTGTTTCTCCAGATCAGATGCAGAGATATCTTTTTTTAGGATTTCCAATTCAGCCAACTTAATATCTTGGTATTTTTTGGAGGCAGTACACATGCCCTGGTTATCATATTCTTTGCTCAAGGCCAATAGTTTTTTAGGGCAGGAGCTTCCGGCTTTATTTTCGTTTATCCGTTTTTGCTTCCAACGATCATTACTCATTCCCTTTACGGCATTGAACGGAACCCCGAGAGGTGAAATATCACTAAGGTAAAAATCATCTTCCTGCGCTTTGGCTAGCAACATTCGGGTTTCTTCATCTACCGATGTGGCTTCGGGCACTAAAAGAAACGGAGATCCCCAGCCCACACTGTCCATCTGAAAATGCGATAATAAAAAGTCATGCTCTTCGGCCGTGCCTACACCCCCTTGCGCGGTAATTTTTAAAGCCAAGGGTTTTGTTGGAATCGGAAGGTTTTTGGCTTCCAAAGCCTTAATCATGAGTTCGTATGCCGATTGCACTAATTGTTCTTTTTTGGTTCTGAATTCTTCCAATATGGGTCCCAACAGAAATCCGTCGGTGGCAAAGGCATGCCCGCCACAATTCAGTCCCGATTCGATTCGGTATTCCGAAACCCAGAGTCCTTTTTTGGCTAAAAAATTGCCTTGTATCATAGCCGAACGGAAGTCACTCACCTTAAGAATGATTTTCTTTTGCAAATGCCCATTGGCATCGGGATAAAACATCGGAAACTGTTCGAAATAACTGTAAAGTCTGGGATTCATACCGGCAGATAGTACCACGGAAGAATTCAAATTGCTATTGGCAAAACCGCGTAAAGAGGCATGAGCATCATTAAATTCAATCGGCAATTGGATGTTGTTTTCAAAGTTATCTTTATCCACTTTGGTCATGATATTTACGTCTATCGTACCGGGGGAAAAATGGTCGGTCAAGTAATTTTTCACGGTGTCTTTTAGTAACAAACCTTCCTCGATGAATTTTTGGAGTCCTTTTTTTAATTCCGATGTATTGGGAAGCATGGCCATGTAGTTTTCCATAGCTGTTTTGCTTTCGGCCAATTCATTTTTGAAATGTTCAAATTTATCTTTGACAATAGTATCCACTAAATTCAGATAATGTTTGATTCTTTCTGCCCGGTAGTCCTGGCATTTCTGAGTGATTTCCTGATAGGGAAGGCTGAATTTTTTGCTGTAAAACGCCCGCATTTTTTCTATAAGCTCGTCATCGGTTATAGAAATTACAGACGAAATTCCGAAATGAGCCACCCGAATCGGACTGTCAATGGTATAGGCCAATCCCATTACGGGAATATGAAAAGTGTGGGTGTTTTTTAGAGAAGTCATTTGGTAATTTTTTAAATAAACTGCGAATTTTGCGAAATCATTTAGTAAAAAGGATGATATATATCATGTGATGGATTAATCTATTGGCACTTTAGTATTTTCAGTAGTTCAAAAACGATTCGATACAAGCCGGTGGCCATTCCCAAGCCAAAAATGAAAAACAAGACATACAGCCAATGCAGTGAATGTTGAAATTCGCCAAAAGAAAGCGATGAATTAAAGCAGGTCCAATATCCTTTTTTGGCACCAATTAGTAAAAGCAGCAACCAAAAACCAACAAATGAAAAATTAAAAACGCGCAGACCGAGTTGTATTTTACGGGTAGCATTTACAGAAATCAGGTTAGTCGATTCTAAAATATAAGTTATGGAAGACAGTAGAATTAAAGTATTAATCCCAATAGTAGTTCCCATGGAATGAGCAACGGTTATGTGCGTTCCGTGTGTAAAAAGGTTTATGGAAGGAATAGAGATGAGCAGGGCTAAAACAATGTTTAAGAACACCCAGAAATTGGCCAGCTTCATAAAACGATAGGCCAATGGATAGTTGGTTATAGTCTCCTTGGATAAGTTCTTTTTCCAATCGTATAGGATGGAAAACAGAATGATCCATTCGGTCATACTGATGGCATAAGCTACATAGCGTATCCATGGCGCCGTGGGAATGATGTAAATATGATGGGCCCAACCGAACATTAAATTGGTTAGTCCGAGGAAATAAAAAAAGAAAGCTTTTTTGGAGTGGGCATAACTAGCATCCTTGCTGATTTTTGCTATGACATACAGGGAAGTTCCATAAACCAGCATATTCCAGGAACCCACATACGAGCCACCGGCTTTCCATTGCAGGGCAATATTTTGAATAAAATGACCTTTGAAATAAGGCAACAACCAAAGATGCGCTTCGGTAAAATGATACAGCATAAATACAATTCCGGTGCCCCACATCCAATAATAGACCGGCCAAGATTTAAAAGAAGCTTTGGTTGTTTTAAAATAATTTAGGCCAAACAGTAGCCAGCCTAGCATTATGGGAAAATAGAAATAACTGGGGAATTCCAGATATTCCTTGCCTTCAAAATGACCACTGATATAGGAGAATATAATTCCCAAACCGGTTAGTATGAAAATCCAAAAATGTCCTTGGATAAGTTTAGGGTTGAGGCTTTTCGCATTCGGGTTTTTTCCGAGATAATAATAAATTCCTCCAATAGCAGCCAATAAAATCCATGACACTACAAATAAGGTATGCAAAGGGCGCAAGGCATTGAAAGGCAAAACCGTTTTTATAAAATCGGGAACTATGTATTGAAATCCGGCCAATAAACCACAAAGCAGCCCCAGTACTAAAGAAACCAAACCTATAGTGATAAAATAAAAAGGATAGGCGTTATTTTTCATAATCAAGGTTTTTGTATTTCAGGGTTACCCATCCGTTGGGTTGTATTTTTGCCGTGCTGTTCGGGTAATAACCGGTTTGGTCTATTTCTTTCAGAAATTGAATTAGCGCTTCTTTTTCTTTTGAATTAAAATGAAACTGTGGCATCGTTTTGACCCCGCTGTTGAACATGGCTTTGAGATAATTTTCATTGGAAACTCTTGAATATTCATTGGTCAGATCGGGACCCAAATAACCGCCTAAACCATAAAGCTGATGGCAGGCATTACAATTGTTTTGCAGCCATAGATGCTCACCTTTTATAGCTTTTGCTGATAAGGTGACTGTGTTGTCTGAAGTGTAAACCAAAGTATTGTAAATTGTAAAAGCGGTTATCAGACTTAGCAGAATGACAAGGTATTTTAGGGATGAATGCATTAAAAGGAGACTTGAAGTAACACCACAAAAAGAAGCATTAAACAATGAATATAATATGATTTAAATCATAAAAAAGCGTGAATTAGTAAAAATTCACGCTTTTTCAACGTTAAAAAAAAGGACTTATTTTGAATTAATAATTATTTTTATTTTGGTAAAAGCACATCGCCAATCACATGAATGATTCCGTTTGATGTTGGGATAGAAGCTACGATTTCAGAACCGTTAACAAAGGTTTTGTCTCCTTTTTTGGTGATTTTGACTTTACCGCCAAAAACCATGTCAAACTCTTGTCCGTCCTGCATATACTCTGTTTTAAGAGTTCCTACATAGGTGTGATAACCTAAAATATTTTTCAGCTTTTCTTTATTTTCAGGTTTTAATAAATCCGCTACCGTACCTGCCGGTAATTTGTCAAAGGCGGCATTAGTAGGGGCAAAAACGGTAAAAGGTCCTGCATTACTCAAAGCGTCTACTAAATCGGCTGCTTTAACAGCGGTTACCAAAGTAGTGTGGTCTTTACTGCCCACAGCAGTCTGAACAATATTCGGGCTGGAGGATTCATCTTTTACGCCAGATTGTCCTGTAGATTGTTCTTTTGTAGTGTTTTCTGTTGTTGTTTCAGAAGGAGCTTGGTCAGTTTGTTTGCAACCAAAGGCTACAAGTAAGCCCGCAAATAGCAAAGTTTTAATTGATTTTTTCATGATAATAAATACTTGGTTTATATACACAAAGTACTTAATTATGAAACAGTTATTTTATGAGTTGAATCATAAAACAGCAAGAGTTTTAACTTTTTTTATCGAATAAAAAGCGGTAATGCCAATTCCGGAGACCAAGACAACCGCAGCACCAAAAAGTGCTATGTCTACATGAGGAATTAAGGTATAACTAAAGGAAGCTATTCCTTGTACGGCCAAAATAATTTCATTGAGTAATACGCCAATAGAAAAAAGGATTACGCCTAGTTTTATTTTTTTATTGCTGTGTATTAAATGATTGGCATAAATATAAAACAACAGAAATAAGCTGATAATGGCCAAAAGAACTAAGTGCAAGTAAGCAATTACTATGGGTCTGAAACCAAAAGCTAATTTACTTACTGACGGTATGGTAGAGCCTAACTGCAATAAAACCTTGATGCTTACCGCAAACGCTACAAAAAGCAAAATATAACGCAAAAAATAAGGGAAATTAGTCAGGTATTCTCTTTTGGTGTTTAGGAGTATAAACAAAAATTTATACCAAGCAATTACTTGAATGATAGCTGCTAGTACTGTAAGCCCATACAGCCAAACCGGTAAATCAGCCCACAGGGTAGATAGGAAGTAAGCCGGCAGACACGAAAAGAAAAAGAGTCGGAAAGTGGTATCAAAAAAGTGGTTGTCTGTTTTCTTCAGATTCAAAAAACCATACAATAATCCCATGCAGGCAAAGAAAAACCAACCATTATATTGAAAATGCAGGTAATAGTAAATAGAAGCTAAATATTCCTCCTGATGAATGTTTTTGGTAATCATCATATAAGCCAAGAAAAAGGTGCCTAAAGAGGAAATGATATTAAAAAAAATAGCAGCAGTAAACCATTTTTTAGTCAAATCATCGGAGGGTAATGACTTTAGATGTTTTATATAACAATAGCCAAAAGCATAAGAAACCAAAAGAGAGGCCGTAGAAAATGCAATTGAAAATGCACCATACCCCTGAATGATAAAAGAAATCAACATTCCATAAGCGCAAAATAAATTGGCTGTAAGGATGAAATTATATTTTTTTAAATCGATACCGGAACCTTTTTTTTTGCTCAGATACGCAATCAGTAAAACCATTAGAGTGTGGCTAATCCAGCCGGAAAAAGCAAAATGAGAATGAGAATGCTGCAGACTTTTTTGATTGCCATAAGGAAATTCAAAACCGATTTTGTAACGCATTAAAAGCCCGAGTAGCGCAACTATCAGCAGATTAAGTAGTGAAAATTTCAACCAAAATTTACTGTTAAAATTCATTAGTAATATATTTTATGATTAACAATATCCACTTTTTTTCCTTTGCTCATTTTTGATAAGGCTCTGATGACGGTTTCCACACGCAATCCTGTAAAATTGGCTATTTCCTGTCGGGTAAACGGAACCAATTCTTTTTCATTCCCGTTTTTACTTTTTTTGTGGGTATTTAAAAAGGCCGTAATTCTAAACTCGGGCTTTTGATTGATGATATCTTTAGACGTGAGCGCTTTAGTGTGAATGCGTCGACACATTAAGGTTAAAAATTTCTTTTGTACTGCCGGGTATTCATCTAAAATTTTCAACAGTTTGTCTTTGGATAATTTTATGATTTTACTGTCCTGAAAAGCTACGGCTGTTGAGGGATAGGATTCATCAATAAATAAGGGAGGTTCGCCAAAACTTTGACCGTCAGAAAAATAGCCTTGTGTAAATTCTTTTCCTTCATCATTAGAATTGAACATCCTGATACTGCCTTCAATAATCTGAAAATAAAAGTTGGCCATTTCGTCTTCACAAAAAATCATTTCCCCTTTTTTATATTCTTTAGCTATGGCGCCCCAAGTAAAGAGTAAATCTAAATCTATCTGCATAATGGATTTCAAGTGTTTAAGCTTTCGAGTACTGTTGTTGGTAACAAGTACTGTTATCGATTACAAATTTAGAGGATATAAAAGGCTAAAAACATGACCATAGTCATACAATGGTATTTTTCATCTGCCCTAAATTTGCGGAATAATATCAAGCTGCAAAAAGCAAAATACTTTTAGTAAAGTGAAAACAACTGTAATCATAATAGCCTTAGTCATGCTACTGAAACCGGCTTTTCCGGTTGTTGAGTATGTTGTGAATTATGATTACATCACTACGGTGCTTTGTGTCAATAAAGCAAAACCACAAATGCACTGTAACGGAAAATGTCATTTGATGAAAGAATTAGCCAAAGAGGCTGAAAGCGAAAAACCAATCTCTTCCGATAAAAAAGGAATTGCTCAAGAAGTGGAAGTCTTATACTGTGAAGTCATACCACAATGGGAACCCCAGTTGTTTTCCGACTGTAGTACAGTGGAAAGAAACACTCATTATACCAATCTTTACTCGCATTTGGATAGTCATTCCGTATTTCATCCCCCAACTTTCACTGCTTAATTTTTATCGTTTGTTGACTTCTTAAAAAGATGTCAATAGGATTTTTATGTCCAAAAATGATTGAAAGAGGAATCTTTCAGACAAACTATTGTATAAACTTAAGTAAAAATAAAATGAAACGTAGTATAAAAAATATAGTGGCGATACTAGCCATAGGAGCAGTGTTTACTGCTTGTTCTTCCAGTGAGGATGCAACAGTGCCAACCGATGAATTAGCAGGCCTAAACAAATTCAAAGAAATTACTAATGATACACATACTCTGGAATTGTATTCTCATAGGGATGTAGAACAAGGGTATAACGAAATCAAAATAAGAATCAAAGATAACGCCACTAATAATTATGTAAAGGACGCAGAAATTAATTGGACACCACTAATGCACATGAGCATGATGACGCATTCTTGCCCAAAATCGGCTGTAGAAAAAGTAACCTCCAATGGTACTTTATACGAGGGTTATATAGTATTTCAAATGCCCCAAAATGAAACCGAATATTGGGATTTAACCCTTGATTATACTATTAAGGGAATCTCCTATACAGCCACAACGACTATGGATGTGCCGGCTTCCGCCGAAAGAAGAGTTACTACTTTTACCGGTACCGATGGCATAAAATATATAGTGGCTTATGCCGAGCCTCATCATCCTAAAGTGGCCGTAAATGATGTGATACTTGGTGTTTTTAAAATGCAGGATATGATGCATTTTCCGGTAGTGGACGGCTATACTTTAAAAATAGACCCGAGAATGCCAAGTATGGGTAACCACGGTTCCCCGAATAATATGGATGCAGTCCAGCTGAGCCCCGGAGAATTATATACCGGTAAAATGGCATTAACCATGACCGGATATTGGAAAATCAATTTGCAGTTGTTCAAATCTGACGGGACTTTACTCAAAGGAGAACCTATTTCCGATACGGTTACAGAGAGTAGCCTTTATTTGGATTTAGAATTTTAAGTTCAGTTTATCTTAACAAAACGGTCAATGCCTGTTAAGGTTTTGACCGTTTTTAATCCTATTGTTATGAAAAATTATAGTTGGTTTTTGCTGCTGATTTCGGGTTCACTCATGGCTCAGGAAGCGGTAAAAGATATCACACAACCCAAAGAACTTCAGGAAGTTATTGTCATAGGTAAAAAGGCGCAGCTTTTTGAAAAACAAACCAAAGTATTGTCTTCGATTGATGAATACTTACAACAATCGGCCAAAGTTGACATGATAAAACGTGGAGCTTATGCCTGGGAACCCATTATTAATAATATGACTACCGAAAGAACACTAATTACTATAGACGGCATGCGGATTTTCGGAGCCTGTACCGATAAAATGGATCCGATAACTTCCTATGTTGAGGTGTCCAATTTATCCGAAGCCACCATTTCTTCCGGTCAGGAAGGAGCTTGTTTTGGCAGTACTATTGGTGGTGCTATCGATTTAAAACGCAACAGAGATCAATTTGGAAAGCAAAAATGGGATTTTAATCTGAATAGCGGTTACGAAACGAATAACCAACAAAAAATCATGGGGATGTCTGTCAGTTATGCGGATAGTTTGTTTTATGCCGATACCGATTTTATGTTTCGCGATGCGGAAAATTACAAAGCAGGAAAGTCTGAGGAGATTCTATTTTCGCAGTTCAGAAAAATGAATTTATCCACTACTTTGGGATATAAACTGGGGAGCAATAAACTCGTAGAAGCCTCTGTAATTTATGACAAAGCTACGAACATAGGCTATCCGGCATTGCCCATGGATGTATCGTTGGCAGAAGCCCTTATCAGCTCATTGAAATTCCAATATATCCCCCATAATGCGGTTATTAAAGATTGGGAAACCAAAATCTATTTCAATACCATCACGCATCGTATGGACGATACCCAGCGACCTGTAGTGCCCATACATATGGATATGCCCGGTTGGAGTAAAACCTATGGCTATTATTCCAAAGTAAAAATCCAACTGCAGCAACATCATTTGCTCTTTAATTGGAATGCGTTTTACAATCAATCCTTAGCCGAAATGACAATGTATCCGGCAGCTGCTGCTGAAAACCCTATGTTTATGTACACTTGGCCGGATGTGAGAACTTTTTACAATGGTCTTTTTGTGGAGGATACTTATGCGTTAAATTGCCATTCCTCCATTAAAATGGTACTGTCTGCCGGTTTTCATCTCAATAAAGTGGCAAGCGAATCCGGGTTAGAGAGTTTGCAGATTTTTTATCCTGCAATGCCGTCGCAGCAGCAACGTTTTCTTAAAAGTTCGGCACTGAATTACAATTATATGAAAGCCGGGTGGGAATATGGATTAGGAATAGCCTATGGCGAAAGAGCTCCTTCGGTTTCGGAAGGATATGGTTTTTATTTATTCAATAGTTTTGATGGGTATGATCATATTGGTAATCCCGGTTTAAAGAATGAAAAATCATGGGAAGGCAATACTTATATAGGATACAAAAATGATAAGCTTGCCGTTAAAATGACCGCTTCTTATTTTCATATTTCCAATTATATCATGGCCCAACCGGATGCTGCGTTAGTTCCAATGACTTTGGGTGCCAATGGTGTAAAAGTATATACGGCATTGGAGTATGCAACTATCATCAATGCAAACCTCACAACAGAATATCAATTCACCAAACAATTGAAATGGAATACACAATTGGTTTTTAGCAGAGGAAAGGAAGGCAATGGAATGAATTTACCTTTTATGGCACCGTTTAGTTATGCTTCGGCTTTATCCTATGCCAAAGAAAAAATCAGCGCCGAAATAGCGGTGCAAGGCAATGCGGTACAAACCCAGTACAGTGCTTATTATGGAGAAGATAAAACCCCTGACTATGCCGTAATCAATTGCAGTGTAGGGTATAAGTTTTCATTTTATCCCAGTAAGATACTGATAAAAACAGGTATGGAGAATGTGTTAGATACTCACTATTCAACTTATACGGATTGGAATAATCTTCCAAGAATGGGACGAAATGTATTTGTGAATGTAACTGCTCGGTTTTAAGTTTTTTTGGCTAAACCAAAAATGTATCGAGAGGTTTTTGATACATTTCTGATAGGCAATTAGTTGCGGATTGACGCCTCTTTTTTCTTGATAACTATTGCTTAGTAGTGCCTCAAGCTGGTTTTAATTCCGTTTGTTTTTTCTACATTTGGAAGGTGAAGTAAGGAAGTGCGATTGGGAAATAGTAAATTTCAGAATCGAATTTCCACTTTAAATTTTGATAGTAAGTATATGGGAATGTTTGTCATTAGCAAGCGCTATAACGGAGATTATAAATTTATTTTTGCCACAAGAAAAGGGAAAACGATTTTTACCAGTATAGGCTGTAAGCAAAAATCAGATTGCGAACGCATGATTGCCGCCATCAAAGACAACATAACCGTATTTGGCTTTACCAAATACAAAAAGGCGGCCAACAAATACTTTTTCCGACTATCCAAAGACGGTTTGGTCCTGGCCAATAGCCGGAAATATTCAACAGAACTGATGTTGAGCAAAGGGATTGATGAAATTATAAAACACGCTCCGATGGCGGAAATCCTCGATTTTTCTGAAAATGACTTTGTGTTTCCTGATGGGGATACCGTTTTGGACGGAACCGAAGCAATGGATTGAGTTTTTGAGAAAAACAAAAGTATGATGGCAATTAAAAGTCAGATACCGCCTTATTCTGAAAAGGATAAAACATCTTATTAAACTCCTGTTTTATACTACAAGTATCATTAACATACGATTCAATAGCTTTTTTAAAAAGTGACAGTACAGCCCAATAGTAAATTATGTTCAAAGGAACGGGTATGAAAATTGATATCGTACTTTTTTTTAAAAGGAGTTAGCATACTTTTAGAGTCTTTGGCAATTTTTATTAGTCTTCTCTCAGCAATTTGTTTTCCCATGATATAGCCTACAAACAACCCAATCGGATAGTCCGAAACCCAATGTACTTTACTGCTGACCATATTAAAAGACAAAATAGTCATAAGCGAATAGCCAACCGGTTTAATCCAGTGTTTTTCGGGGTAATTAATAGCAATAATAGTAATTGATGCCATAAAAGTTGCTAAATGACCCGAGGGCATTGCATCATAATTGGGTGTGTTTGTTTGGAAAGCATCAAAGCTTGGAAAAGGGCTCCAGTTTCCACCGTCATTCCCATCGGCAATCGCTGGTTTTGGGCTTTGCCTTCCGGTAATTCTTTTCATGGTTTGTGTAACAACACCAACGGATAACAAGCATTCTATCAACTCACTCGATGTGTTTAAAGCTCGATAATCTTTGTTTTTGCCTGTTCCTATACCATAAAAAAGACCACTTAATAACAATGTTGTACCCCCATTACCCATATAATAGACTCCCGAGCTGATGTTTTTGGGAATGATATTCAACAACCCGAGTAATTTAGTATATTGATTGTCTTTATCCCAGCCCCCTAACCGTTGTCCTAAGTAATCAGCTTCTGTCATCAATTTTTGATCAAAAGGGATTAAAAGTAGAGTACTTCCCAGCGCCAAAGCATCCCATTTTAAATTCTCGTTTTGCACGGTATATACACCCAACTGATATACATCTTTAGGAACATAAGTTACCATGTCCCAAAATTTTGGTTTAGAATATTCATAAACATAGTGCGTATCACATTGTGAATAACGTTGTGTTTTTAGAGTATCAGGAATGGTTTGAGCCCCAAAACGGCTACTGATTAATAAACTAAGGATTAACCACTGATACATCTGGAAATATTTGTTTAAACTCATTTTAGTAAGTATCAAAGTGCCTGGTTTTTAAAAAATAATTGTTTTGTCATGACAGACAGAATTTTGCTCCAAAAGTAAGTAGCAAATAAAAAATATAAACTGATATGCGTCATACTATGAAGAAACTGCCATCATGATACCGGTATATTCAGTTCGGAACTTTATATTCTTAATACATGCTTCGTAACTCTCTAATGGCAGACTATACTATCCGATTAATGAACAAATAAGGCAATAGCAATTTCGAGGACGATGAGTAGGATAATCACCCATTCTAAACGGGAACTTTCCCTCACATTCAAAACATCGGTAAACAGGGTAAGGTTGTCTTCTATAATCTGCAGGCGGTAATCAATATCTTTAAAGCGAGTATTGATTTCAAAATTCGCTTTGAGTTGACGGTTTAAGGTGTTCAGTTCTTCATTATCCCAAACCAGATTAGGATCGTCAAGAATGTATAAGTTATCGATGACGCTGTTTTTTACATTCAGGACTTTTCCGATATATTTGAGCAGGTTTGTTTTGGAAATCGACAGTTTTCCGCGGCGTTCCAATTCTAAAATATAATGTTTAGAGGAGGTAATCATCTCGTCGGTCAGGGTTTCATAATATTCCAAGGCCACTGATTGCCCAGTGTTTAAGGTCACTATGCGCATGATTGAGGGCGTAATCTTGGGCACTGTAACAAAATTATTTTTTACGCTGTGGGTGGTGAGTTGTGTATTGATTTCTACCTGATATTCTTCATTTAAAGGAGTTTGAATAGGAGTGCTGGTGTATTGTTGGGCAAAGGCCAGCATTTCAGTTTTGGCGGCAGCCTCATAATTGGCAAACACAATCACTCCATAATCAAAAAGATAAAGGTACCGGTTGGTTTCGGGGAAGACAAAGAAAATTTCAGACTGGGTACCAAAATGCTCCACCCCCTGAAAGTCCTCTCGGAACTTCCTGATGTTGAACGATTCGGCAATTTGCAGGGCTTCAATTTTGATCGACATACAGCAGCGTTTACTACAAAGATATTAAATTTTGCCGGCAAGGTTAACAATGTTTAGCCGTTTAACCATAAGTGTAAAAGCATATGATAAAATGCCATGCCTTCCTCAACGTTGAGTAGAGTTTTAACGTGATGTTTTTGAATAAGACGATACTAGTAATCATCGTTTTTCTATATTTTCGATGTACTACCTCTTTTTTTAACACAGCTACTCTCTTATTTAACATAGTTTGCGAAATGGTTTGGTACTTTTGCTGTACCAAAACTAAACAATACCTACCTATGCCATTTTCTGCTATTTTTGAGTATACACAAATAATCAATGTTCCATTGACCATTGAATATTTTTATGAAGGTGAAAAAATGGAAGATCCCGCCACTTTTTTTGAAAACAATCCAGGAGTTTTTGAGCTTTTTTTTCCGTCTCCGGAAGAAATATTGGATATGATTAATAAAAAAGCCCTGTATTTCCAAACCCATAAACTGGTCATTTCAGAGTTTGGGTTTCATCTTATCCATCTTTAAGAGTCCGTTGTTCCCTCAGTCCAAAAGCTAATGACTTAGGTTTTGTTAATAGTGATAGGGTTGGCAGTGCTACGATACATACTGCTGAGCCTGCCGAAGGACCATCACGAAGAAAAGTGACCGAAATAAAAATCTTAGCGCCTCAGCACCTTATAACTTCTAAACGGGATTAGCTGCGCTGTTCCCATAAAGGGTATCCTGAGCAAAAAACATAAGGCTGTTACTCAGCCTATTTTTTTATTTCCCAAAAGCACTCAAAAGTAAACTTTTGGCACTTTTAGGAAATAAAAAAACCGATTGGTTTCCCAATCGGTTTTCTTTTGCGGAGAAAGAGGGATTCGAACCTCGTTCTGTATGCTAGTATTTAAAGGTATTCGCTGTAATTATGGTTGATAGGTCACGAAATAGGTCACTATCAAACTGTGATAAAGAACATTAAATTGTATGTCCAAATATAATCATTTCTATACTGATATACAAGGGAAAGTTCATATTTTGAACTGGTTATTGAACTAGTTTGTAAGCTTCTCAAAGAACCGTTAGACCTAAATCTACTCTTTCTACCCTAGAGCATACAACGCAAAACTTCTTCTATTGGAAGACCTGTATATTTTGAAAATTCTTCAACTGAAATGTATTGATGATCTTCTTTATTCAGGTGCTTCTTTATCTTGATTAAATACAGCCTTGCCTGGGTGTATTCCTTTCCCATTATTCGTTGAACGTCTTTTGGGTACATGCACACTCTTCCGCTGCTTTGTCCCATTTGATACTTTATCTATGCCTTTGGTATGGCTATGTCATACCTCTCATATTATACAAAACTATAGAATTTTTGGAAAACTCCAAGCATTATTATTTGTGGTTATAGTCGATTATTTGTGGCTATTGATTGTAGCTCTTTTAAATGTGATTTTAATGTTTGAATCTTTGATTAAATCATTCGGGATTTAGTTGCAACGATTATCGAAATGAAAGTGAATTGTGAAAATGAGTATTAATCAAAAGTTTAGAAATTATGGCAAGACAGAAAGGCATAATTAAATTAAAAGGCACTATCGGAGGTATTACCTTTTATAAAACTTCGCAAGACGGGCACCTTGCCCGCGAGAAGGGAGGTATCGAAAAAAGCAGGATAGAAAATGACCCTGCGTTTCAGAGAACCCGTGAAAACGGTTCTGAATTTGGACGGGCTGGGAAGGCCGGAAAATTGCTTAGAACCGCTCTAAGAGCTTTGCTATTGAACTCTGCTGATGGCAGAATGGTAAGTCGACTTACGCAACAAATGGTAAAAGTAATTCAAGCTGACTTGGTTAGTGAACGTGGTTTGCGAAATGTGATTGACGGTGAAGCCGAATTGTTATTGGGTTTTGAGTTCAATATCAGAGGTAAACTTGGTACAAGTCTTTATGCACCTTACACAGGTGCTATAGACCGTGTTAGCGGTGAAATTACAGTGGACATTCCATCATTTATACCGATTAACATGATTGCAGCTCCATCGGGTACAACGCATTACAAAATTATTTCTGCCGGTGCAGAAATTGACTTTGAGGCGGAAACCTTTATTGTGGAAAGTTCGGCAACGGCTATTTTACCTTGGGATGCAGTGGCAACTGTTGCGATTGCACAAACCAATCAGGTTACAGCAGCCAGTACAAAACCTCTTTTCTTGGCGTTAGGAATTGAATTCTACCAAGAAGTTAATGGTCAGATGTATCCGCTTAAAAACGGTGCTTTTAACCCATTATCGATTGTGAAGGTTGACAGTGGTGTGTAATGGTTCTTTTACTCACCCGAACTTATTTCCCTGAAGGAACTAATGGCAAACTCGAATGCGAGGGCAAATTGATTTGCTACACAATTGAATTGCCTTGGAAGAATAACGAAACGAAGGTTTCCTGTATTCCGGAAGGGAAATATTTTCTAAAAAAGCGATTTAGCAGAAAGTTTAAATGGCACTTGGAATTGGTTGAAGTAAAAAACAGAAATCTTATTTTGATTCATCCTGCCAATAATGCCATTAAAGAATTGAACGGCTGCATCGCGCCGGTTACAAAGATTTCGGGAGCCGGTTTAGGACTACTATCCCGAAAAGCTTTTACTAAGCTTAAAACTATTGTTTATAAGGCTTTGGATGAAAAGCAACGAGTTTTAATCATCATCAAATCTTAAATTTTATTATTATGAAAACAAATTTTTTAAATGCACTGAAACAGAGATTGTTTCTTTTTATTGCTGTTCTAGGAACATTTATTAGTTATGCACAGTCAACGCAAAATCCAACGATTGGAGGTAGTAAAACTCCCGATACAGGAGGTCTTTTGGATATCGGTGGGAAACAAGCACCTCCTCCAACACCATTTACTACTACTTCAAAATACGATATAGGCGGTCGAGGCGATGTCGGTACAGGATTACTTGTTATTGGTGGTAAAAGTACCGATGCAAATGATATTGGAGGCAGACAAGATGTACCGACAATGCCTTATGGTTACGAAATTGGAGGAAGGGACTCTTCAGGTGGTTTAGGTAGTTATGCTTCTAATGATTTTCAAAATGTCAATTATGATATTGGAGGAAAAGGAACGGGTTCTGATTCCGGAGTAGGTCAAAAAAGTTATGACATTGGAGGAAGAAATACCGGTGGCGAATTGACTTTAGATATTGGTGGGAGAAGCCAAGATCCTTTATTTACCATTGTTTCGAATTTAGGCAGCACTACAACACTCAGGGTATATTCTTGATTATTCATTTAATTCTTTAAAGTCATGAATATTAAAAGTAGAGCTACGGCACCAACTCCAAAATTTTTTAAAGTGCTTCGAAATGTTGGCTTGGTATTGGCAGCTGTTGGCGGAAGTATATTGGCAGCCCCTATTGCATTGCCAGTTGTTTTAACTTCTGTTGGAGGTTATTTGGTTGTAGCCGGAGGTGTTGCCTCGGCAGTAAGTCAATTAACAACTATAGGAGATAATGCAAACAAATAGTCATACTTTAATAGGTACTGCCGGTGGAACATTCATGAGTATCATTCCAAATATTCATTCAGCGGATGTTTTTAAAACTGTTTTACTAGCTGCTATTGGTGCAGTTGTCAGTTTTACAATTTCATTAGTACTCAAAAGTATTATTAAGAAGTACAAAAAATAGTTTAACCCTGTTGTGGTGACCTTTGGGTTAAACAAAATGAAAGCCAAGTCGTAAGACCTGGCTTTTTTTTGTTAACAAGCTGTTTTCATCCTTGCCCTGATTTGTGGAAGATTTTTGTTGACTAGGTTAATAATCTCTTTGTTATACTTAGTTGCCTTATTGCCTTTGCCTCGCGATTGAAGAACCTCAAGATTTTCAAGAGAAATTTGGATTGTTTCAGCGTGAACACCATTTACTTTTGCAGAAAGAATCAATGAATTTTGTTTTTTGTAGTATTCATTAGTGAACACACAATGATTATGAATACAACCTTCTTCTAAAAATTCTTTTATGGTTTCAATCACATTTATTGAAATGTTTTTTTCTGAAAATACCAATCCGAAGAATTGCTTCTTAGCTTTAAAGTAATGTCTCTGGTTTTTGCCAATTTGTTTTTTGTTTTCTTCAACAGTATTTTTCCAAATTTCTTTCACCTTTTTAGCCATCAATTTGTCGTGTCTCTTTTTTAAATCTAAGGGACAAACATATTTTGGACTTCTGAAATCTTTCATAAAATGCTGAAGCAAATCAATGTAATCAACCCAAAGTTTTGCATCTTTAATTTGGTAGTTGTTTCTGATGCAAATTTTTATTGCATTCCAATAAGTTCCTGTTGATTTTAAACTTGTATTTCTAATATGATAATATAGCATATCGTGCTGATTTGCTTTTAGCAAGGTTTCAGCAATGCTATCAGACAGAATTGCCTTAAACAATATTTGAGGTGCAATGCCAAAGAACTTACCTTTAAAACCATTCCTTTTCACAATTGGCGACACTTTTTTGTTTGGCTGAATAAAGCTTGGTATTAAATAAAATCTGCTGTTGTTATCATTTGATTTTAGTGATAACTCACTGCTGACAATCCATTGGTCATAATAATGGGATAAGCCCATTACATTTTTTGACATTGTCCGGCTTTTTCCTGTTTCATCTATGAATATCTGCATAACTTCATGTGCAAAATGAGAACATTGACAATTCTTTTTCATTGTTTTAGTGATGCAAATCATTCTGATAATCTGAAATTTATCAGCCGTTGTAATTATTTGGTAGTAATCTGTTTCTTTTAGTCCGTTGCTATATTTTTTAGTTACTAATAAACTTTTAGAGCATTTTTCACAAGTAACTTTTTTCAGTTTATTGGTATCACAAACTTTCCAATTGTGACCACATTCAAGACAAAAGCAGCTTTTTCTTGATTGTACAGCATAATTATCAAAACACTTTGTAAATGCTAATTCATTTTGCTGTTGTGTGATTTGAGGCAAGTTTTGACTCAATTCTACTATTTTAAATTCGATTGCAGTTTTTGGTTTCATAGCATTATAATTTGAATAAAGAAATTTGATTAGCATCACCGTTTTTAGTTGTTGATTTTGATGTTTGATTGATTTGTGGTGGTCCCACAATAGTTCGGTTGACAACTACTTTGGCTTTTATTGGCAAACCGATTTCAACAGTTTCTTCATCGTAGTAGTGAATTGCCATACTGAAAATTTCATCGTCAGCGAAGCCGTTTCTTTGGCTTCGCTTTACTTCGTTCAGAATGTAAGTAACACAATCATCAATATTTTTGTATTGCTTGTTAAACGTTTTAGCAAACAAGGCATCTTTATTAGCTAATTCTTGCAAATGGTTTAAAATTGCTTCTTTGAATGGGTCTATAGTTTCTTCCATGGCTTATATTATTTGGTTAGTGTTCTGAACATTGATTTAGAGTAACTTCTTCAATTACTACTTTAGAATTGTGTGCATATAGATTGTGGTATTTTGCGCAATCCAAAGCTTTTTTTCTGCAATCGAAAACACCAAAAAAGACTCTTGATGATTTCATTTTCCAACTGTCGGTTTGGTAAAGGATAAATAGTGTTATATGGCTCATTTTTATGGTTGATTATTTACAATAGCGATGTAGAATGATTCTTCGCATATCATTGATTAGGTTGATGTTTTGGTGGAATTGATTTGCTTTTTGTTCGAGTAATCGCAAAGCTTGGACATCTTTTTGATGCTGTTCAAAGTCTTGTAACATTTCATTAACTTTAGCTGAAAACTCTTTTATGAAATCGGAGATTCTTAAAAATGGGATTACTGAACCTACAAGGTTTCTGTGCCAAAATTTGGATTGCCAAAGGCTATAGGTTATCCAATAGATGTTTTCACAATCCTGTTCATTTTCGAAAATGACAACAAAGCTGTTGGTAAATGGTTCTTTGTTAGGTTTACCGCTATTCAGACCTTTATTCAAAATGAACATATGCGGTTTGGCATAAAAAGTGTCTTTTTTGTGGGTTTTAATAATGTAGTTCTTCATCATTTCGGATTTAAAAGATTAGTTTTTCTTCTATTTCCTGCTTGACTTCTATAGAATATCTGAGTGCCTCGCTACCCTCCGCACACATAAATTTTTCAAAAGAAAAAAAAGAAAAAAAGAAAGCCGTTCATCCAAGTGGAGGGTTTCAAAAAAGCCAGTTTTTTGAAAAAAATACTACCCGATGCATTATTCAGAATCGGAGTTGTTATTTTAAAAACAAGTATTGTTTTGAAATGGTTTGGGTGGAGATTTTTTTCAAAACCCGAAGGGCTTGAACTTGCTTTTTTGAATACCCGGAACTTACCTTTGCTCTCTTTTTTTATTTTTTATTTTGAATATCAATTCTAAATATTCTTGTTTAAAAGGATTTTATTTGAAGGAATGAGAGTTGAATCGGAAGATGGACGTCTTTGGAAAGGGTGTAAAATTTTGAGGGACGGATGAAAAATCCAAATCCAATAATAAATATGCTTTTCATCCGGCACTGAAATTTTACACTCTTTCATTCTCCTTTTGATTTTTGAGGATGCCTAAACGTAATTAGGAATGGAGAATTATGAATGTAGTTGTTGTGAAAATGGGAAGCATCTTCAAAAAACAATGAAAACTCTTGCCGAGTGCGACGGTGCAGTAGCGCGTGCAAGGGTATTATTTTTTATTTGCTTATTGGGATGACTGTGATTGCTTTTATGATAGCTGCTGCCAATGAATAGTGTTTAGTTTGCAGTGCTTAATATTGAAAAAAGCATGCTTGGTAACGTCGTGGCATCAGCTATCGTGAAAGCAATATATACTGTAGTTATTGGCAAATAAAAAATGATACTCTTGCTTGGTGTTTGGTTTTATGGGTGCCGAGTATTGTGTTCAGAATTCAGTTTGCAGTTTTCAGCAGTTTAGTTGTAAAGTATTCGGGAAGGCACTGATAAAAGCAATGAAAACACTACCGATTTAAACGGTTAGTTGTTAAAGACAGTTAAGGTAAAAGTTAATAGAAATAGAGATAACCGGAGAATTTCTATTGAAAAGGTTAACGTTTTTAATGGCGGCGGTGAAGTGGTGGTTTTTTTAATAGCTGGGTGATGCGATGGGAGCTATTAAAAAAGTTGCCGCTGAACCGCTGCCTTGAGGGTTGGGTGCGCGGCTTTTTTACATAATGTTGTTATAGTTCATGATTTGGTTTCTAAAGATGCAGGGAATTTCTTTATGAACTATAACGCCACATTATGTAAAGAAGCTTGGGAGAAAAAAATACCGGCGCAAGTCACGCAGTGTACGTGTTATTGCACCAATAACTGTGACGGTATTTTTTTTAGGAGCATTGGGAAGGAGTGGCAACTGGAATGCAAATCGCTACTTTAACACTAAACAAAAAAGGATGCTTGCAATTTAAAACAAACACCCTTTACTTATCGAATAATAACTAACTCTAAAACTTCATTCGCTGTATTCGAACCGCATTTAGAATAGCCAACAAAGCTACACCTACATCTGCAAAAACAGCTTCCCACATTGTCGCTAATCCTCCTGCGCCTAGAACTAAAACAATTGCTTTTACAATAAATGCTAAACCGATATTTTGCCAAACAATTTGTTTTGTCTTCTTTCCAATATTGATAGCTGTAAAGATTTTATAAGGTTGGTCGTTTTGAATTACGATGTCAGCAGTTTCTATTGTGGCATCACTTCCTAAACCACCCATTGCAATTCCTGCATCAGCAAGAGCTACTACCGGGGCATCATTTACTCCATCACCGACAAAGGCAATTTTTAGGTTTTGCAATTTCAGTTCTTGTACTTTTTCTACTTTGTTTTCCGGTAATAAATCACCGTGTGCTAAGTCTATGTTTAGTTCTTTTGCAACAGCATTAACAACAGCCTGTTTGTCTCCCGAAAGCATTACGGTTTTGATGTTTACTTTATGTAAGCTTTCAATTGCCTGTTTTGCATCTTCTTTGATTTCATCGGCAATTAGAAAATAGCCGGAATACTTTTGATTGATGGCAATGACAATAATTGTAAAAGGAGTATTCTCGATTTCGGCATCGTAACTGATATTGTATTTTTTCATCAGTTTTACATTCCCTGCCAAGATTTGGTTTCCATCTACTTTGCCTTTTAGTCCATGTCCTGCAATTTCTTCTACATCAGTAACACTTGCACCTTTTTCCATACCTTTTGCGTGTTCAATAATGGCTGTTCCGACCGGATGTGTTGATTTGGTTTCAAGTGCTGCAACCCATTTTACTAAATCAGCCTCTGAAACATTAATCGCTACTACTTTTTGCACTTTAAAAACACCTTTTGTAAGCGTTCCTGTTTTATCCATAACAACTACCTGAATAGATGCCATTATATCGAGAAAGCTTGAACCTTTGAATAAAATTCCGTTTTTGCTTGCTGCTCCAATTCCACCAAAATAACCTAAAGGAATACTTATAACTAAAGCACAAGGACAGGAAATAACCAAGAAGACTAATGCTCTGTATAACCAATCTCTAAACACATAATTATCTACAAAAAGAAGAGGTAAAACACATATTGCAATTGCTAAAAACACTACAATTGGTGTATAGATTTTGGCAAATTTTCTAATAAATAATTCTGTTGGTGCTTTTTTGGCTGTGGCTTCCTGCACCATTTCGAGGATTTTTGAAAGTTTACTATCGGTATAGGCAGTTGTTACCTCTACCTGAGCAACGGTGTTTAGGTTTATCATTCCTGCCAAAACGGTTTCTCCTTTGAGCTTACTATCGGGTTTACTTTCTCCTGTTAATGCGGCTGTGTTAAAAGTTGCATTGTCTGACAATAGTTTTCCATCTAACGCTAATTTTTCTCCTGGCTTTAATTGAATGATTTCGCCAATAGTTATTTCAGAAGCTTTTTTGGAAATAGCAACATTTTGCTTTAAAATGGTTGCTTCATCAG
>Ga0208270_100085_pt1 | contig 64156 bp, 65 predicted proteins | sample LakWasM109_LOW13_2_FD_183925 | JGI IMG/M metagenome (GOLD analysis project Ga0208270, IMG submission 183925) | Freshwater sediment methanotrophic microbial communities from Lake Washington under simulated oxygen tension - Sediment Metagenome... | ecosystem: Environmental > Aquatic > Freshwater >...
ACCCGCAATTGGAACAGAATCCATACGGTTTATTTGAATCCGGAAGGCCACGAAACAACGTCATCCAAGGAGGCAGGCACCTAAGACAAATCCGCCGTATAAATTTAACCAACGAGGCGACAACTAGATTGACAATTTCCGGAGGTGATTCATGAGCTCTGCAAGTACCATCCACGAAAGGTTCGCAAGATGCTGGAGCAATGCTTTGGCCTGGCTGCGTATGACGGTCGTAATTACCTTACCGTTGAAGATATCCGAGCCAGTGATACGGACAGCAAAAAAGATCGCAACTTAGGCATTGGTTTTTTAAGTCGCGTTGACTAGTTTTTAGTCAAATTGATAAAAGTTCAATATTTACAATCCTTAACAGTGAAATAGAGTGATTTAACGACAAGGTTATCCACAAAATGGGTGGATAACCCTCATGGATTCTTGATGAGCGATAAAAGCATGTCCAGCAAAATTCTTTTTTGCGAAGATCCGCACGGATGCTTCGCGAACATTATCAGTGCTGTAGATAAATACCGTCCTGAAGCCGTTATTTTGCTGGGTGACTACAATTTAGAGGTCCCCCTCGAAAATTACTTGAGAACCCTTGTCGGCATGACCCAGATCTATTGGATTCCGGGTAACCATGATTTTGATTCAACAGCAGAGCATGAGAATTTATTCCATTCCGCACTTTCCTACAACAACCTGCACCTAAAGGTTGTTGAGGTGGGTGGACTTAGAATTGCAGGATTAGGCGGAATATTCATGGGCCGGATCTGGATGCTGGGCGGTATCCCCAGATGGCAGGATAAAAAACACTGGCTAAAACATCAGTCAAGCATCGTGACAAAAATCTCTCGGCATCTTGACGCTGCGGATCTGGCACCACGACTTTGAAAACATGAAGAAACAAATCAGGGCGGATATCTTGGTGACCCATGAAGCGCCCAGTTGCCATCGGCATGGATTTGAGGCAATCGATGAACTGGGTAAAGCCATTGGCGCCAAGCACATCATCCATGGTCATCATCATGTTTTTTATCGAGATAGGCTATCCGCCGGCATTGAGGTGACCGGTGTTACCAGTGGCGGCGTTACCAATCTTGCCGGCGAACAACTCATGAAAAGATGAAAGGAGGTAAGAACATGATTTATGGCGTAGCAGAACCCACAAATAATTTTCCGGTAGCCATCATGGCTTGGTCAATCAAAGAAGTTGTTTGGGGCGAAAGTGAACAACCAACACGTCACCTGATCGGTCACATTCCCCAGATTAGCTCAGGCCGAACAACGTCGGCTATACAGTCGTTCGATCGGGAAAAGATGCAGATTACAACAAGATCAGGGCGAGTTTATGCTTTGCTGGGTCATCCCGGGGAAAACGATGACGCAGATTATGTTTGGGAGCGCTGGAAAGCTTTCAACCATGTTCGAAACGAAAAAGATGTAACTAACGAATACGATGAGAGAGCTAACACATGAAAATATTTTTAATCAGTGACATCCATTCCGAAAACCCTGAAGCTGTTGTTGACCCCTATATGGATTATGACTGCCTAAAATTTAGCTATCCGGAGGATGCTGATGTGGTGGTGTTGGCGGGCGATATCGGAGAAGGGCTTAACGGCTTGATCTGGGCCAGGAATCGTTTCGTAGACAAAGAGATCATTTACGTGTGCGGCAATCATGAATATTACGAATCTGATCTATCCGTGATTGATGACATGCGCGTCATTGCAACTGAGCTGGGTATTCATTTGCTTGATAACGATTCTGTCATTATGAACGGCGTCCGGTTTCTCGGCACGACGCTGTGGACAAATTTCGACAATTATTCATCTGAAGTCATTGCAGAAGCCGAACGCACTATGCGTGACTATCATTATATAAAATGCCCAGCATGGTGGAGGAATGAACATAACAAGGAAAAGGCATTGCGACTAATGGATTCCGAGAACGCTTTCGGCTTTGATCCTGAATGCTTCTCACCGACGGTTGCTTACGTGTTACATCGGGAAGCTCTGGATTGGTTAAGTCAGCAATTGAATAAGCCCTATCAGGGAAAGACCGTTGTTGTTACTCATCACGCTCCATCCCTTCGATCAATAATCAATATAGACTATGCTTACGCGTCAGATTTAGAAAAATTTATCGCAAACAGGGCAGACCAAATAGATCTTTGGTGCCATGGTCATATTCATCAGCCGGTTGATTATGAAGTAGCAGGAGTTCGCGTTGTCAGTAACCCACGAGGGTATCCGACTTTGCCTATTTCCAAGACTTTTGATGCCGGGAAAATAATATGTCTGTAAACCAGGCGGCAAAAGCGATCAAGCTGGCAACTCAGCTGCTGCAAAATTACCCAGTTTACCTAACAACTTTTTCCACCTGTAGCTGTTGCAAGAGCAATCCAGCCAAGGGTGGAATGGTATGTTTTGAATGCTTAGAGGATGAGCTAGCGTCAATTGTTGGTTATCAGTTGGCAAAAGAACTTCACGATGAGATAAAACATAATTAGGTTAAAGACAATGATAATGCCCAGATTTCTTGATGTCGAGGCGAGTTCGCTTAGCATCGACAGTTATCCCATAGAGATTGCATGGTCGGATCATCAGGGGAATATTGAGAGACGGTTAATCAATCCGTATGCGGTGGATGGCTGGAGAGATTGGGATTACAACGCTCAGCAAATGCATGGGTTAAGCCGCAAACAGTGCAGGGAAGAAGGTATACACCCAAAACAGATGTGTAATCTCATGAGTCAGTCAATCAAGCCGGGCGAAATTATCTATGCGGATGGCGGGGCATTTGATGAGAACTGGGTTGATGTTCTTTATTCAGAAGGATCAGCACTGGGTTATGCCCAATTCAAAGTTGTCCACTCAGATGCCATTATGCTTCCACTTTTAACAAAAATTGAATTTGATGAAAAAAAGCGCTGGCAGCTTTACGAAAATTTGAAGTTAGAGGCCAGAAGAATGGTTGGAACACGACATAGGGCAGAGCCTGATGTGCAATATTTGATTGAATTGTGGAAATTATGTACGAGTAAGGCTAGTTAATCATTAATCAACTTTAGTAGTTGAAAAAGGATTTTCTGTGCTGTTTGGCAACAAAAGATTCTCTGGAATGCTACTGCTTTCCCGCTAGATCCTAACCCATACCTAACCCAGAGATAAATAAAAAAGGCCTGCATTTCTGCAAGCCTTTGAAATTATTGGAGCTGGCGATGGGAATCGAACCCGCGACCGGCTGATTACAAATTACCCGATCCGATGTTCTATGCGCCTTGCTATTGCTGGCGATTGGTAGCATAGCCCTTGGTAATACTGGCTTTCAATAATTCTGTACATTACTCAGCAATACTCTAAAATACTAAAAACACGGTTAATTGGTTGACCAGAGGTTGACCCGGATTTTTAGGGGATTAGTATGGCGGTATCAATAAATTTCACTCAAGACAGAATTAGAGAGCTGCCGAGCCCAAAATCTGGCCGCGCCGATTATTACGATACTGGATGTCCGAAACTCACTTGTAGAGTCAGCGACACTGGAAACAAATCATTCGTTGTACTAAAAAAAACAGCCGACGGTAAAACTCAGCGCATAACTTTGGGGCGATTTCCTGATATGACCGTAAGCGATGCCAGAAAAAAAGCACAAGCAGCATTAGTAGATTTGGCTAACGGCATAAACCCTATCGAAGAAAAAAGAAAGCAGCGATTCAGAAACATCACTTTGATGGAATTATTCAGCAGGTATTTGGCGGATAAGTCAGGGCTAAGAGAAGCCTCGATAAAGGATTACACCAAAATAATGAACTCGCCTGCTGGCTTTGCTGATTGGTTGAATAAGCCCATTAATGAAATCACCAGAGACATGGTGCTGGCGCGCAGGAAACAATTTACCGGCGGAGCTGATAATAAAATGCGGGTGTTACGTCTTTTGATGAATTATGCAATCGCTTTAAAAGCCGTCGATGAAAACCCCGTCGACGTATTAAGAGATGGAGCATTGTGGGCAAAGCCAACACGCAGAAAACGCATGATACCGAGCGATAATATCAAAGACTGGTACGAAGCTGTTTTACATTTAGAAAATGAGCAGGCCAAAGTCTATTTATTGCTTTTGCTTCATACCGGTTTAAGGGATCAGGATGTACGTTATCTGGAATGGAGCGATATTGATTTTAAAAACGATTGTTTTACCGCCAGGGACACTAAGAACCATAGCGACTTTACCGCCTACATCGCCCCGCAGATTAAACCTTATTTAAGAACCCTGCATGGAAAAACCGGTGCCGGTCGTTATGTTTTTCCAGGCGGAAATAAAGATGGCGTTATGGATGTTCCGCGCAAGCCTATTGCACAGATATGTAAAAAAACCGGTATTACATTTAGCAGTCATGACCTAAAGCGAACATTCTTAACCATTGGCGAGGCGGCCATGATTCCGTTTAGCTTGCTTAAAGCTTTGGCGAATCATGCGACTGATGGCGATGTGACAGGCGGTTATATCAACCCAGAAGCCAATACTTTGAGACAGGCGACCTTTAAAATTGCCGACACTATTCAGGATCGTGTCACTGCTGGCACTGATAATGTTGTAAGTATCTCATCAGCTCGACACCTAATCAAATAACGTGGAAGGCATTTAGTTATGACAATTTTTAATATCCCACGTCATCAAAGGACACCAGAAACGGAGGTTGATGTTTTACTGACTAACTTATCAGCGCTTTACGGCGAACTACATCCAGACACGCTACCACATGAATTTATAAACACCTATTTTAAGGAAATGTACGAATGTGAGCATACAAGCGGTGATGTATTGGCTAAGGCGCACATTGAAGCGGTATCCAAGGAGTACGGAAAAAGTGTTTATGGAGCCGGAAGGTTTACTAAATTGGGTGCGCTGATTGTTTCATGTGCGTATTGTTGTCAGGCGCAACGTGCATTTGACGAAGGACGATTAAACGAAGCTTGGACGTTTGTTGTTGATGCTCGCCATTATTGTGATTTTGTACTACAGAAATCAAAGCGTGTCGGCGAAGTTGCGGAAATAGACCGTGCAAATGCTATTGCACGGATTCGGACACGAATAGTAAAGGAAGACAAAAGCGAGAAATACACTAAAAAGCAAAAAGATTTTGTAAGCGACATGTACATATCGCGCCCGTGGAAGAACAAAGCCAGTGCTATTAAAGTGATAGCCCCCGCCTTGGCTGAATATGTATCGAAAAATGCCTTACCTGTCGCAAAAGTAAAATGCAAAGAGACTGGGATAAGTAGTCCGAAAGAAGATTGGTCTAGGTTTGTGGAAGATAATTTGCCGACTGCGGATGAAGTTAAGGCGGATGCAAAGAATTTTAAAAATAAAAATATTTGATACCGAGACCCTTCACAAAAAAACCTCCATTCGGCGCGAAAAATGCCCAGTTGCAAAAATATTTTGCAACTGTAAATCCTTAAAAACAACCTTTCTTTAATCTACGAATCATTCAAGTTAATAGCTCTAGGAGGGCTGAGAATGATTCAGAAATTAAACTTAGATTCGAATGTTATCACCGATACCGATGGCGCATCATCACTACTAAACATCCCCGCAAGTACGCTTATCAAATGGCGTTCAACGGGCGAAAACAATATCCCGTATATAAAAATCGGCAAGTCGGTTAGATATTCTACGGCTGATTTAAAGGCGTATGTTGAGCGTCATAAGGTCGGTGCTTAATGTCACCCGAATATCCCACGATCCAATCCTTGGCTGGCGCTGCTCTGGCGATGATGCTCAAGGGCGAAAAAATCAGCCACTTGGATTTTCAAACAGATACTCATAGTTACTGCCTACGCCATCCAGTCTACAAATTGAGATTGGCGGGTTGGCCGATTCTGGACGAAACCAGACCTGGTGGCATCGCTAAGTATTCCGGGCGTCGAACCCACTACAAGGTCTATTTTGTTGATCCATCAAAACTGATTGTCTTAAGAAAAGAATTGGGCGAAAGGTTAGATAGATTTATCGCCGCGATTGATGAGTTGGAGCGAAGGATTCGCGATGAGCATTAATGTTTTTTCAATCGTGCCGGTAGAGGTATTTATGGACGACCGGTTAACAAAAACAGATTTGCGTGTCTTGGGTGCCATCCTGTCGTGGCGAGATAAAGCAACAAATTTATGTTGGCCTAAGCGCGAACTTATAGCAACGCGATGCAATCTTCCGTTATGCAAAATTTCTACAGCAACAACGCGTCTGGTTGGTTTTGGGTGGCTGCAAAAGTTGGGTGATGGTGGTCGATCAAGGGCGACCCAGTATAAATTCTTGATACCTGCTTTAGCTGCTAAAACCCTTACTGACTTGGTAACAGTTACTGATCCGGTAACGGTTACTGATTCAGTAACTAAAACCCTTACCGATTCGGTAACTAAAACGGTTACTGATTCGGTAAGGGGCATAAAACAGACCATAGAACAGACCATAGAACAGACCAATAAAGAATATGTCGATCAAGCGGGATTGGCACCGTCAGCGGAAGAAGGGAAACGAGCAGCGAAAAAAGAATACTCTGATGAATTCAACAGCGCCTTTTCGATTTACCCAAAGCGACAAGGCGACAACCCAAAGGAAAAAGCTTTCAGCGCGTGGAAGGCAAGATTACGAGACGGGTCTACGGTAGACGAAATGACTTCAGGGGTTAAGCGTTACTTAGCGTTTTGCCAGGCAGAGGGCAATATTGGAACCCAATACGTCAAGCAAGCGGCGACGTTCTTCGGTCCTGACAGGGCTTTCTTAGAGACGTGGGAGGTTATGCAAAAAAGCCCTAGCTCTACACCACATAGAAATTCAGGTTTTGGAAAGCAACCCGCGACACGCCCTGTCTACACCTATCCGGGCGGTGATGCCGACGCAATAGACTCAACAGCAACAGAGGTTTTCGATGCACAAGCAAGACTTTAATAAATTTTCAGATGCCTGGGCGGATGCGCATGAGGCCATGGCGGCCGGAAAGATATTATCACCAAGAGCAATGGTGTCGATATTCGATGACTTTGAGGATTATTCGATTGAGTCTGTTCTGGCTGCGTTAAAACATCACAGAAAGACCGCCAAGTTTGCGCCAACTGCGAATGACATCATCGAACTGCTTGAGTCCGGCAATAAGCGCTTAACCGCCGATGAGGCTTGGGCAATGATGCCGAATGACGAATTTGAAACCGTCGTATGGACTTTGGAAATGTCCGAGGCATACGGCATTGCCAGCGGCATTCTTGCAGAAGGCGACAAGATAGCGGCAAGAATGGCTTTCAAGAGCGCCTATGATCGACTTTGCGCTGAAGCCGTGCTGATGCAAAGGCCCGTTTCGTGGAGTGTTTGTGTCGGCTTCGATAAATCGCGCATTGAACCCGCATTGCAAAAAGCCGTTGCTGCCGGGCGTATTTCTCAGGATCGAGCAAATAAGTTTTTGCCGGAACCAATGGATGCCGGACCTATTGCCGGACTGCTGACGGGTAAAGTCAGCGAGCCACCGAATAACGACGCAAAGCTAAAAGCAAAATGGGGGGATATTAAGCAAACCATAGCCGACGGGCAACGCAAATTAGCGGAAAAAGAACACAAAAAAGCTTTGGATCGTGAACAAAAGCGGCTTGATTTTGAGGCGCGCCGGCAGGAAATGCTTGATCGAGTTACTCAGAAATTGCAGGAGAAAGCTCAACCGATGGCAACCAGCGAATCAGGTTAATTAATAAGCAGCATCAAATAATCAACAATCACATCAACCAAAAGGAAATACAAAAATGAAGAAAATAGAATCAATGCTGCAAATTAAAAACGGCATGGCCGTAATAGCGGCCGAAGATTTAGCAGTTTTACTTGGCAGAAACCATCTAAGCGTTATCCGCGCTATCGATGCCATCCCTACGGAATACTTGGATGGGGACATGTTCTTTATGGCTGCCGGTGAAGTGTTTTTAACCCAAGCCGGTATCTGCATGGTCGACATGTCCAAAAGGCATTTGCGTATGCGCCGGAGAATCATGATGGCGTTAAGCATATTCGACGCCGACTATCGGGAGTCCCGCTGGGTAGAGTTTCATGCCGCTATGCCACCCAGAGCAATTATTAGACTACTCGCTTGGTTGGACAATGTCGGGCTAAAACGGCCGGCGCTATTGCTGTTCACAATTATGAGCCAATTAAAAAAATACGATCCGTCCAAGGGGTTAAACGTTCCCAAAGCAGTTCGATAAAAACTACCAAACAGGCGCGATGCAATTGTCAGCGCCTGTTTGGCACTCGGAAAACCTAACAAATCAGCCCCAATTCGTAATCCATCATAACCACAGGTTATTCAATTTAAATCAAAAGGCCATTTCAAAATGAAAAGTGTTAATAAATCCGAATTACAGAGAGCCCATCATATCAAGCAGCGGCTTAGCCCGGCGATTGCTGCTTTGCAGCAAGTCGACACTCAAGCGCTTAATTCTGATCCATATGCGCGGGAAAAAGTCGCCGCCTTTGTTGTTTGGTTAGAAAAATTCACATCTAAAGCCGATAGCGTCATAGAACGCGCCAAAGAGCAGATCGAAAATAAGCCAGAAGTGCTAATAAAGGCAGCAGGCTTGCGCTTTTTTATGATTCCGGCAGATATTAATTCACATCACAAAACGATTGGGCAAAAAATCGAAGAGCACAAATCTAAAACCGAAGAACTCCGCAAAAAAGGATTCGCACCTGCTGAAATTGAGATGCTTATTTCTTACCCTCAGCCTGAACTTGATGCTCACAAAGCCGCTATTGTCGAACTCGAGGCTGAACAAAAAAAGATCGAGCAGTTTCTCGCTGATTCGCCAAGATTCGATGTTGGCTTGCTGGATGGCGCCAAATTAGAGCCGTTTTTGCCCGCGTTAAACAGCCGGCAGGTTGGCGAGTAATTCGCATGTCAATGGCAACTACGTCTGTACAGCCAGAAAACAAAACCGAGGTCGCAGTCTTGAAAACCATTGTGGCCCGACTCAGGGAGGCGCGGGGACTGGCAGGAATTTATGACTACCAAGTAGTCAACTGGCTCGGTGTTTCGGCTACCAAGATTACCGAATTGGAAGAAGGCATTCACACCGCCCCTTTGAGCACAATAAAAAAGGCGGCGGAAATATTCGATGTGTCGATTGATTACCTTTTTGGTGAGGCCGAGGACTGGGAAAAGTGCCTGGAAGTTAGGAAGGAGCGAGATTTTTCAGTTCATTTGCAGGGTTTGCTCATAGCAGAGCAAACCAAAATTGCGGCGGAGATGGTCAAACAAAACGGCCAGATAGCCGCCTTATCCGAGGCCGTCATCGTACTGGCGCCAGCGATTAGAGCCGTTTATGACGCGATGCTTAGGTTTTGGGAATTAAATCCTGGCTTTGATGAGATGGTGGCCGGTGCTCCGGTCATTCACTACCTTGATCTAGCTGACAAGGCCGGGCATGAGGCAACTTGCAAAATGGTCCGGTACGGTATTTTGCCATTTGAGGAACTGAACAGCTATTCAATTCAAGAACCAACAAATCAAATGGTCAACCATGTCTAAGCCCCCAGAACACGCAAAGGAACTGGTCAAGACGTTCGGCATGAGAATGCGCGCTGCTCGAGAATTATGCGGCCTCAGCCAGATAGAAGCTGCAAAGCGGCTTGGTTATGCAAATTCAACCAAGCTGACCAAGATCGAACTTGCCAGCGATACCAATTCGATTCCATTTTGGGTGATTTCTATGGCCGCAAAAACCTATCAAGTCTCAACCGATTATCTGCTTGGCCTTACCGACGAGTGGCAATGTAACCACTCCGAGGCGCTGCAAAGCAAAATCGAGAAGACAGTAAGGCAATCCCAGTCAATCCAATACAACCCCATCCGGCAGCTATACGAGCATATTTCAGCCATTGAAAGCGCGGTTTCGATCAACCTGCAAAAAACAGCCGAATTTAAAGACCTGGTAACCCGGTTTCGCTCACTAAACCCAAGCTTCGATACCGAGCTAAGGCTTGGGGCAAAGCTACTCAGAATAGCCAATGAAACCACCCAGGAAGCCCGCAATATCGCCCAGCAGTTGGCTAAATCACGCGACTCGCTCAAGTCAGTAATCAATATTTAAAAAACAAGAATATGGGATTTCGGACTCCATAAAAAAGGAATACATAAATGAAAGCAGAGAAAACAGAAACAAACGAAAAAAATGCGGGCGGACGGCCTACAGCGTTCAAACAAGAATACATCGATCTTGCCTATAAATTTTGCTTACTCGGTGCGACTGATGAGCAGCTGGCCGAATTTTTTAACGTAGCCAAAAGCACTATCAATCTCTGGAAACAAAAGCAACCTAAGTTTTTAGATGCTTTGAAGCGCGGTAAGGTTGTAGCCGATGCCAATGTCGCTCAAGCCCTTTACCGCAGAGCAACCGGATATAGCCACCCAGAGACCCACGTTTCGAATTACCAAGGCCAGATAACCTTAACCGAAATAACTAAACACTATCCACCAGATACCGGGGCCGCCTGCTTCTGGCTGAAGAACCGTCAGCCTGACAAGTGGAGAAATAAGGTAGACGTTAGTGCTTCAGTAAAGCTCGATAAAGAGACTCTTGAAATGATCGAAAATCAATTCATCACCAAGATGGCCGAAGCCCATGAGCGGCAAAAAGAAGTACTCAAAGAACGCGGCATTGCAACTGAAGAATAACCGTGGCTAAAGCAACTATCTTCCATGATCCAAGGTATTTGGATTTCGTTGAGCGCTACCATGCAAACCCCTTGGGTTTTGCTGTTAGCGTATGCGGAATGTCGCCGTCTTTTGATCAGGAAGAATTGCTTCATGGAATTAGCCCGCCTGATGCCAAAGTATCAGTGGTTTCCGGCACCAGTACGGGTAAAACTGCTGGCTTTGGGCGGATAGCTTTATGGCATTTGCTTTGCCACCCGGTTGCCGTTTATGAGGGTAAGCTCGAGATAGGTTCGAATACTTATATCGGGGCGCCGCGCATCAATCAAGTTTCCGATGGTGTTTGGAAGGAAATGAATGATGTTTATTTAGCCATTGCGAACGGTCCTTATGCTTGGCTCAATGAATATTATGAAATCACTAAAACCAGAGTTGCCGTCAAAGGGTTTGCCGAGCAGTGGTTTATTAGCCAAGTAGCCATGCAACAAGGCCAGTCAATCGGCGTAGCGGGTAAGCACCGATACTGGCAGCTGATAATCATTGATGAAGCGGCGGGCGTTTCCGATGAACATTTTGACGTAATTGAGGGCACCCAGACTCAGCCGGGTAACCGTACCTTATTAGCATCACAGGGCGTGAAGAATGCCGGTCGATTTTATGAAACACACCACAACCTTGCTAAAGAAAACGGCGGGTCGTGGGCGGCGCTTAAATTCAGTTCTGAGCGGTCACCATTTGTAACAGCGAAGTGGCTTAAAGATAGATTGGATGAAACCGGCGGCAGGGATTCAATCGAATACCAAATACGTATTCTTGGGCTATTCGCTGAGAACTCTGGCAGCAACTTGTTGACCAGGGTCGAACTTGAAAAGGCATTCTTGCCGCGCAAGATAATTCAAGATGACGAGCCCTATGGTTTATTTGTCCTGGCCGACGTTGGCTTGGGTGAATACCGGGATGAGTCGGTCGCCGTGGTGGCAAAAGTCATTGGCATGGGCGATTTAGGCGCTGATGCCCGACGCGTTGAGTATATCGAGATACCGTACTGCACCAACGCCAAGAATGAAATCATTTTCGCCGGGGATCTGGTTAATTTGGTGGGTAAGTTGTCAAACGCAACACTGTTGGTCGATAACGGCGGCGTCGGGGCCACGATAAACAAATTGATTGAGGCGTCCGGGGTACCGGTGGTAAAGGTTGACTGGGGCAAGCCTTGCTTCAAGAAAGAATACCGGGACCGTTTTTATAATCGCCGGGCGTGTGCCATGGTTAGGTTTAGGGATGCAATAAGGTCTGGCCGGGTGGTTCTTCCGCAAAACATAGACAAAAAGCTGAAGAACAAAATATTACTGCAAGGGGCGCGATTGCCTTATCACTTTGCCGAGGCGGGCGGCCTTCGCTACGTCATGGAAAAGAAGGAGGAAATGCGCAAGAAAGGCATTAAATCGCCGGATATATTCGACGCCATGTCATTTGTTTGGCTTGAGGATGCTAATACTTACATGGTGGCCGAGAACAGCGGCCTGGGCGAAACAGCAACCGCAGCCGATACAGCCAAGGCCGAGGCCGAGAATATGTTTGCTGATGTGGCTTAACAAAATAAATTTAATAATCTGGAGCGGATAATGCAAAGCGAAGCACTAAACATAAAGTCAAAAAGAGGGGGTGTACGGCCTAATGCCGGGCGTCCAGTCGGTTACCAAGGACCTAAAGCCATTAAAAAGATTGCGATAAAGACGCTTCAAAAAATTATGCAGGATGAAACGGCTTCGGCTGAAGCAAGGGCATTGTCTGCGAGTAAGTTACTTGATGTCATGGGAGGTGAACAACATGGAATCTAAATCAATAACATGCTCCGATGATGACCTAGAGAACAGCCCCACGTTCCAAAAATTGGTCGTGCTGTCGCGCCTTGATCCGATCAACAGCTGCAATCAGACTGAAGTCGATCAAGCATTGGCTCAGGATCTTATAACGTTGGTCCGCGCGCTCGATAATAAAACCATTAAATTTGAAAACAGAGCTGATGAAGGGGCTTTTTTTCAACTAATGCTGACTTGCCGCACAATTGTTAGTCAGATCCCCCCTCCATCAAATACAAAACATTAATTAGGCTTAACCATGCCATTACAATCCGACTCACAAGGTTTTTTAACGGGCGATACCGTTACCGATATTCGCCGTGTATCAGACCATTTAAGGCGCATTAGAAACGATGTGTATGATATTAAGCGCGCTATGCTGAGTTCATCAACAAACAGCCGAGAAAGCGGCAATTCTCGCGCCTCCAGTGGCGGCAGTAATGCGCGGATCAGTAGCATGGTGGCAACTCCAACCGGGGCGCGGAGTGGCAATCAAGGTCCGGCACTCAGGCTCTTGTCGTCGGTAAGTTCAAGTGAAGTGGCTACGCCAGGCGGAAGAATCCGTGATGCTTCTGGAAGATTTATTGCAAACAGAAATGCTGGGGCGGATTCATCTGGAGCGCCAGGTGATGATCCCGAGGATAAAAATAAAAATAAAAATAAAGAAAAAGAACAGAGTCGCCTTTTGAATGGCTTCGCAAACAGGATTGCCACAGCCATAACCGCAACAACTGCTGGCGCCGAAGAAGCCGATCCAACCATCAAAGCATTTAAAGAAGTCGCTGAACCGCTTGCGCGCGGCTATCAGATATTTTCTGGTGGTATTGGTGGTGGCAAAAAGAAAGGTGATGGCAAAAAAGACGATGGAGAAAAAAAAGAGCGATGGTATAGAAGAATACTTAATTCGCTCGATAAGTTTAGAAGGGAGGAGTCTGCATTCAATCGCGTAGAAAATAGGATTCTTCGTAATATTGAGGGCAATTCAGGCGCAGGAAGCGGTAACGGCGGCGGTGGCTCAGGCGGAGGAATGATGCTGTTAATCAGTGGCATGCTCGCCCGTCTTGGGCCGCTATTGTTAACCGGAATTACCGGCGTATTGGGCTTTATATTCTCGCCGATTGGCTTGGCTATCGGCGCAGCGGCGGCGGTTGCCTGGGGATTATTTACCGAAGAAGGCCAAAAATTCTTTGGCGAGGTCGGCGCTAAGGTTATCGACGGATGGAATACGGTGGTTACCGCCTTCGCTCCAGTATCGGAATCGATCAGCAAGGGCTGGGAAACCGTAAAAGGCGGCTTTGATAGCCTGATTAGCGGCATGGTGTCTTCTTGGGAATCATTTACCGGATTCCTGAAGGATAAGTTTGGAATCGACATTCCGGCCATTTTTAAACCGGTGGTGGATGTTAGCAAAAAAGCGGTGGAAGCGGCCACTAATACAGTCAGCAAAGGGGCTGATGTCGCCAAGAAAACAGCCGAAGCGGGAATTGAGGCTGTTAAGAAAAGCTCTCCAAAGACAGCTGAGGCAGTCGGTAATTTGTGGGAAAAGGCTAAAGAAGGCGCTAAGAATATTTCTGACCGGGCAACTAATAATGATCTAGGCCTTGGTTATATTAGTTCCCGTTATGAGGGTAACATTGGTTCGGCACATAAAGACAATATCGGCTCCGCCTACGGAAGGTATCAATTCAACACTGAAGGCGGCTTGCCGCAATTTCTAAAAGACAACCCGCAATACGCCGCCCAACTCGCAGAAGGTGGCGCGCCAGGTAGTGCCGGATTCAATAAAAAATGGGAGCAAATTGCAAAGGATGATCCAAGTGGATTTTTGGCTGCGCAGGAAGCATCAGGGAGAAAACAATATTATGATCCGGCTATAAAAAAAGCGGGCTCATTGGGATTTAATACCGAGGACCGTGGCATTCAAGAGGCTATGTTTAGTGGGGCTGTTCAACATGGTGGATGGAACTCTAAGGTATTACCTCGTATAGCCCAAAACTACGACCTTAAATCTATGTCGGCACCAGATCAGTTAAAAGCTATTTACGCTGAAAGGCGCAAGTATGCATCTGAAAACCTAAAGGGTGCTGACTTAAAGAATGTTTTATCTCGCTACGACAGCGAAGAAAACAACACGGTCGATTTATCAGTGGCATCCAAGGGTGAAGCGCCTAGTTCTGTTCCAGAATCGCCAGCACCTGAATCATCTACGCCTACCGCAACAGCATCCATATCCGACGATCCAACCCAGAGCGGCCGCTACAAATACGAACCCCTTGAAGGCGGAAATGCTCAAGTCACCGATAACCAAAGCGGAACAATGGAGCTTGCCAGCGACGAGCAAGCCAATGCCTATAGAAAGCAGCAGGGCAAGCAGTATTTAGATGCGTTTGCGGCGGCAAATAACCCGGATCCTTATAGGTCGCTTAATAGCTTTGTATCGGGCCCAGGAAAAGCAGCCCAAGTACAAGTCGCCTCAGCACCGCCCGTAAAGCCGCCGGTATTCGCGCCGCCTCCGCCAATCGCCGAAGCGCCGCCGATAATAGAGCCGCTGGCCAGTAACTCAAGCCGGAGTATGACGGTATCAATGCCCGCACAGGACGTTGGGCAGGATGTTAAGGATAGGGGGATTGCGCATATTGTGACTGGCGGGTATTCGAGCCGGGGTTAAATGTTAAATGTGGGAAAATCCCACATTCAAAAAGCGTAAAGGTAGACGCTGACCACCTTTACAAAAGGTGGCAGCGGACCATATTTAAAATCAGTGCCTGGAGTGGTTTAAAGCAATTTAACCAATGTCGCGATCAATCCCAACTCCCACTCGCGCCGCCGCCACCGAAATTACCACCTCCAGAATAACTACTACTCGAATCGATTGAGCCGCTTGAATCCGATTCAAATGATGGGGAAATAATCGCATCGCTGCCAAACGAAACTTTCCTTGCTTCCGGCGAGTCGCAACGACTACAGCTTGGACCGTCTCGGTAGATAGATGTTTTAGTACAACCGCTTCTTTTGCATTTGTATGGCATGGGCTGCCTCGATAGTAGAAATAGATTATCAAATCTTGCCGGTCAGCCTAAACAACAGTCCCGCAATAATCGTTATTTGCAGCAAGCCAACACCCACTACCCATCGGATTAGGTCGGCCTTGGATTCAGCAATGTCCTTTGCAACTTTTAGTTCCAATTCTTTCGTGTCCCGCCTTAATAATGCCTCCAGTTCTTTCAAGTCCCGCTTAGTGGCTAGATCATCAAGCTCATAATCATGCCGGGCTTGTTCCAGCGTATTTGAAACAGTAGCCTTTTGTAAGTCGGTCAGCACCTCGGCTTGTTCTTCACTAAAGCCGACACCTTTCAGCTTTTTAACGAAATCATGGGTATCGAAAGTAACGGTGGTCATTGGCATAGGTTCCTATCTTTAATTTCTTTCAAATTAGCCTTATGGCTTATCTTTGTCAAGCGGATCGCCGCCCTTGGTCTAGCGCAATCCTTAAATTGGGTACGCTGATTTGACGTACCCTGTATATTTCAACGATTTGGCCTTTTTGCATTGCGCTGTAATCGCCTGCCCAATGGGGGTGGTGAAACGCCACCCCTTTCCATTCGTTCCGACCTGTAAATGTCACCCGCGTTTACATTTAAAATTCTTCAATAAAATGGGGTAAATCCCCCGTTTTAAATGTCCCCTCAGAGGACATTTAAAAAATCCAATTGTGGGCGCAGCGCACGTTTATAAAGTGTAAAGGTGAACGCATCTCACCTTTACAAAAGCGGCCGCAGACCGTATTTAGATTGGGTAGGGTTCGTCGTAATGATGAGCGTTAACGACGACGTTGATACCTTCTTCATATTGGTTTATAGTCGGGGCAAGAACTCGCCTTGCTGGTTCTTGTGGGGCTAATTCGTCCTCGGCTCTTGACCGGGGCGGCGGGTTAGCCCTTTTCTATTTGCCACCGCTCACCTCAAGGGTGAACCCCTACAAATCCCCCTCTCTGGCCTTCATATTTTCTGCTATATTGAATCCGGAGCTTAACGTTCTGCTGTGGGGGATATTCCCGTAACCGGTTAATCCGGCTTCGATAACGGGGGTGTATTCCTCACAGGCTTTTTTTAAGCCTTCCTGGCCTTCGGCTCTTGACCGGGGATTATCTGGAAGGCTTTTTTATGAAAAGGCGGGTACGGGTGGCTCTTGACCACCCGCTAACAACCCCGCCTTTTTGCTTTTGTGAAACACCTCAAAGCGTTTTTTTTGTAGGGCTGTCTATAATCCCGGCTTAAGCTTGGTTTGTGGGTAAAGTTGTTGATTTGTATGGACGGTATGGTTTATACCGTCTATATCAATCAATGACTTAGCTTTTTTGCAATAAGTTGAAATAGCCCTCGCTTTATCTGCATAATCCAACCTCAGCCGCTACCACCAGGACGCTACACATGCTCTCACAGGAAGAAAAAGAACAGCTCCAGCGCATCATCGCCGAACAGAACAAAATCCTTGCAGGAGCGCCCACATTCGCGGAAAAACGGACCGCCCAGAAAGCTAAGCTGGAGGCTATGACCAAGTTGGGCATGATCCAAAAACCGGCTTCACCTCACACCGAAGAATAAGTTTTAGTTGCCAATTTTTTGAATGCGGGGTTATACTTTTGGCGCACTCACACATTTGAGTGTCGAGATTGGCGTCTCGGAAATACAACAGCGCACAAAGCCGCTTCTTGCGGTATTTTTTTGTGCAAAATTCAGCACGTCTTTATGTCGGGCTGGGTGGAGCAGTCGCAAGACTGGCCGGTTCTGTTGTTCCGGAACGCCAACTTCGTCCAGCCCGGCGCCCGCTCAAAATCATGGTGCCGGCTTATAATCTATAACCGAGATAATGCCATGACTAAACAACACCCTCAATCCATCCAAAATTCAGGACCGAACAATTCCGCTCAAAATTCAGAGCAAAAATCCGAAAACACAACATCACGCGATCCGCATGCCAACTCGCCGCGACTTTTTATCGATGTAGGAAATAAGAGATTCCTCATTACTGATGAACATTTAGCCTTGTTTAGCGAAAATCACCACAAAAAAACGCTAGAAGTGTTATTGGCAGTCATCGAGCACTGGAGGCATAGAGCCATCCATGAAACTAAAGGGGGTGAAGTACCTGCATTTCGTGAACTAACTGGCGCTCTAATTCGAGATTTAAGTGATTATGTGACTCAATCGTGTTCGGTTCTGGCGACATACCCTTCAAGGACACAGGTCGACAATACCGAAGAAGTTACCGGAGGTGCGGCATGAACAGCACCGTTGCTCAAGCTCAATCCGAGCAAAACCAAACCGCCGATAGCTCGGCTCAGCTCTTAGACCAACTGCAACAAAGAATCAATAGCGTCAAAGAGCAGCTATCACCTCAGTACCTTGAACGCTTCTCTAATGCCTTAAACCACGCCAAAAAGGTCCATGATTTCTTTCGCAACGGCAAATCCCCAGAAGCCGAAATGTCACATGCGGTTAAGATAATCGAAAGCCAGCTTGAGGATATGTTGGAGGTAGCAAGTGTCCAACAAAGCATTGATGATGCGAAATCGGACTTCGGCATAGAGCTAACCACGAATGAGTTTTCCCCGCGCGCCAAGATTGGTCAAAGGTTAGCAATGCGTAGAGGATGCTTGGCCGAGGACGGCGACCTTGTAGCTATAAAGCTGGATGATAAATGGCGCGTTGAATGGTACAGCCCAGGCAAAGAATATTACGCTGTTTGTGTTGCGATTATGGCCAAGCGGCCTACGCAGCAAGCCGAGCTTCAAACATAAAAAAATGGCCAGCAGCCTTAACGGGTTGTCGGCTTTTTTGTGCGCAACATGGTGAGAATTAACCAAGACTTTAACCCCCCAGGTTCCGGAGAACTTCCCGCGCTGAGATTTGCAAAAGTGGGCTGCTGCCATGTTTAGATTTCTTCAATAAAATCAATCGAAGGAGGAAAATCCCCCGTTTTAAATGGCGCGCCTAATTGGTTGGTTGATTTTGTCCAATAGGCGGAATCCCGCCTATATCACTCCCGGTAATTAATTCAATGACTCGTTGAACTACCTGAATTGCGGTAGTTTGGCTTTTAATGTGCCAATTATCAAACCTGATTTTTGGCAAGCTGCTTAAAAGCGGGGCTGGTGCCCGTGCTAGTAACTCCACATTCGGTAGTAGCATAAGAGCACTTCAATGGATGCCCAGGCATTGTGCTTGGAGGCTGACCGTAAACAGTTACTGAACTTCGTGGTTCAAGACGTCGTGGCCAGCCTTTCCCATCAATTAGTATTGGTTGGACATATGCTCCACGCCGGTCGGTACCTTTGTAAAAAACACCAGTTTCATAAACTGTCACAGCGAACGCGCTTAAATTTGTGATTTCAATGCAGAATGTTAGATCTGGATCGGCAGCGCCAACAGGTATGGCTTGTTTCGGACGCACTCGGAGCTTTACGCGAGACTTATCAATTGCATGCCAAGTGTTGATAACACCAAGAACCGCACCAAGTAGGGCAATAGCTAGAGTCATAGCTTGAACGATAGTCATAGAGCGTTTGGATACTTATAAAAATTTCTTATCATCCACCAATTTCTAACGCTAGGCAATATAATCAGTATTTTTAAGATCAAAAAATCTCATGAATCCTCAGTTGGTCGTCAGGGAATGGTTTAAGACCTTATAGTAAGGATAGGCGCGAGAACCCGTTTTTAGAACAGGCGACAAGTCACCACTTTTGCCAGCGCCTGAATTCCAGGCAATAAAAAACCCACTCAGAGTGGGTTTAGTTAGAAGTTTACAGGATGATTTAAGAATAATGCCCTTTACAAGCGACAATTTGAATAATGTCATTGTCAACTGTATAAATTATTCTGTTTGAGTCATCAATACGCCTTGACCAAAATCCAGATAAATTCCCCTTTAATGGCTCTGGCTTTCCGATACCAGTGAAGTAATTTCGCAGAATATCTTGAATTAATAGATTAATCCGCTTTAATGTCTTTTTGTCTTCAGTTTGCCATTCAATATATTGTTCCCATGCGGTTTCCGTAAAAGAAACCTCACTCATAGTTCAATTTATGTGTAGAGAAATTCCCGCGCCTTAGCTGAGCTATAGACCGCCCCAGCATTTCTTTATTTTCTGGACTATTTAATTCGGCCATAAGCTCATCTATCGGGAGTTCTGTATCGGGGATTCCTAATACTTTTGCGTCATGTTCAATAATAACCTTAACCAATAACTCGCAATTATCTATTGTTTTTTTCAAGAAATACCGGCACATAAATAAGCTACCGTTCATTTTATGACGCAGCTCTTTAACGGTACTTCGTATTTTATCAAGCCTGGCTATAAGATTAAATTTCTCATCAACCAATTGATCGGACAATGATATTTCCAGTGTAATGTCTTTTAGCATTATTTTTGAATCAAGATAAGCCGCAGCACAATGAGCGCTTATTACCCAGCTATTATGAACCAAGCCTTTGAATATGCTATTGATATTATTCGCGTCATTGTCAACCAGATTTAAATAATCTTGCGCAGTTACGCTCATTTTTTACCCCGATGATTTACTGATATTGCTTATTTACTTAGGTGCCAGTATAGCCTATTCAATTTCTCTCTGCCAAAAACAACCGACATAAAATTCACCGCCATAGCCTCCACAACAGAACCGTTATGTTCTCGACCCGATATAGCAGAAAATGAAGGACAAAAAACTTTCTAGGACCACTTTTAATTCAGTCACTGGGCAACACAAAGACCGGGTGACGGCGGTTTTTGTGCACCTGGAATTCCGGCAAGTGTTGCGGTCGAAATTAAAATTAATCTTACTCTACATTACCAAAAAATACTCTAGCTTTACTTTAAAAGTTGACCAGAGGTTGACCAGAAAAACAACAGGCAATAAAAAAGGCCTTAGGTTTGCACCTAAAGCCTTGATATTCTTGGAGCTGGCGATGGGAATCGAACCCGCGACCGGCTGATTACAAATCAGCTGCTCTACCGACTGAGCTACACCAGCGAAGAAGCGGGTATTATACACAACATTTTTTTCTTGGCTAGTATTTTTATCGATTATTTCGGCCTTTTTCCTAACTTGTTTTTGTTGGTCGAGTGAGGCTTGGTTTTCCCGGAACGAGTGTTGTCCAGTCCGGTATATTTGGTTTTAAAACGTTGAATTTTGTCGGGCGTTTCGACCGTACCTTTGGGCTGAAAGCTGGGGATCAAATGTTGCTTACCATTGCCGATTAAATCGCTGCGACCCATGTCTTTTAGAGCTTCGCGCAACAACGGCCAGTTCTTGGGGTCGTGATAACGCAGGAAGGCTTTGTGTAGGCGACGCTGTTTGACGCTTTTTGGTATGGCGATGTCCTCTGCATTTCGACTGACTTTACGCAACGTGTCTTTGCCGGAGTGATACATCGCGGTGGCGATCGACATCGGCGAGGGCAAGAATGCCTGCACCTGGTCGGCCCTAAAACCGTTGCGCTTTAGCCATAACGCGAGGTTGAGCATGTCTTTGTCGGTCGTGCCGGGATGTGCGGCGATAAAGTACGGGATCAGGTATTGCTCTTTACCGGCTTCCTTTGAATATTTATCGAACATTTCCTTGAAGCGGTCGTATGTGCCCATGCCCGGTTTCATCATTTTGGATAACACGCCTTGCTCGGTATGTTCCGGGGCGATTTTAAGGTAGCCGCCGACATGGTGGGTGACTAGTTCCTTGACATATTCCGGCGATTCCACGGCCAGATCGTAACGCAAGCCCGATGCGATAAAGATTTTTTTGATACCGGGCAAGGCGCGAGCTCTGCGGTAGAGTTTAATCAACGGGGTATGATCGGTATCCAGATTAGGGCAAATGCCGGGATAAACGCAGGATGGCTTGCGGCAGGCGGCCTCGATTTTCGGATCTTTACAGGCCAGCCGGTACATATTGGCGGTCGGGCCGCCCAAGTCGGAAATATGGCCGGTAAACGCAGGCGAGGTGTCGCGGATCGCTTCAATTTCTTTAATAATGGAATCTTCCGAGCGGCTTTGGATGATTCGTCCTTCATGCTCGGTGATCGAGCAGAATGTGCAACCGCCGAAGCAGCCGCGCATGATGTTGACCGAATGCTGAATCATTTCAAAGGCGGGCACGTTGGCGTTGCCGTATTCCTTGTGCGGTATGCGGGAGTAGGGCAGGTCGAACACGCCGTCCATTTCTTTGGTGGTCAGCGGAATAGGCGGCGGATTAATCCAGACCTGCCGCGTACCGTGCAATTGAATCAACGGTCGCGCATTGCCGGGGTTGGTTTCGCCGTGCATGACTCGCGAAGCGTGGGCATACAAAATCGGGTCGTCTTTTACCGTCTCATAGGCAGGCAGGCGGATAACGGTTTTCGCTCTTTGATCTTTGATGAGTTGCCTGTCGAAGCGAACTACTTTTTCGCCGGTATTATCATCAGGTTTTTTATCGCAAGCGGGCTCTTCCTGATAAGGATTTTGCGGCGGCATGATCGCTCCCGGATGATCGATATCGGTTGAATCTTTAACCGCAAAACCTTCCGGTATTTGTTTAACAAAATGCACCGTGCCGCGTATGCCTTTTAATTCTGATATGGCTTCGCCGTTAGCCAGACGATGGGCGATTTCCACAACTTGGCGCTCGGCGTTACCGTAAACCAACAGGTCGGCTTTGGAATCCAACAGCACGGATTTTCTGACTTTATCCGACCAGTAATCGTAATGCGCGATGCGGCGTAAGCTGGCTTCGATACCGCCGATAATAATAGGCACGTCCTTGTAAGCTTCGCGGCAGCGGTGCGAGTAGACGTTGACGGCGCGGTCAGGGCGTTTGCCTGCTGCACCATTCGGGGTGTAGGCGTCGTTGGAGCGGATTTTTTTGTCCGAAGTATAACGGTTGACCATCGAATCCATATTGCCTCCGGTCACGCCGAAAAACAGCTTCGGACGGCCCAGCTTGCCGAAATCTTGTGCGCTGGTCCAGTCGGGTTGGGAGATGATGCCGACTCTGAATCCCTGCGCTTCAAGCAGTCTTCCAATCAGCGCCATGCCAAAACTCGGGTGGTCGATATAAGCATCGCCGGTCACCAGAATTACGTCGCAGGCATCCCAGCCGAGTTCGTCCATTTCGGCCTTGCTCATCGGTAAAACAGGGGCGGTGCCAAAGCGCTGCGCCCAGTATTTCCGGTAGCTAAAAAGGTTGGGTTCGGTTTGCAAGACTGTAGACATTATTTTTGTATCGAGTTGTTGATGACGCTGGAATTGTGTTTAACGATCTCTTTTAAATAAGTGATAAATTCGATCTGGTAAAGCTGTTCAAGAATAATGGCACGGGTTCTCAAATCCTTCATGGAATGCAGCGGAGCCTCTTTATTGAAAGCCAGGCCGATAATATTGCCCCGGTCCGGAACCGGCAGAAACAGGGTTCTCCAGTCAAAAGTGCTTCCCAGCCACAAGGCAACCTGCTGGAATAGAGGATTGCTGACGCCGCCCCAAAGATTGATGACCAGCATGCCGTCTTTTTTTAATAACATTTTGCAGGCATCGAAAAAAGCATGATTACTGATTGATGGAGCCATGCCTTCATGATCGAACGCATCAATAAACATCAGGCTGTATTGTTCGCTTTGGCTCTCGGTTCGTTGACGTACATATTTCGCACCGTCATCGATTATCACTTTCAGGCGCGGGTCCAGAGGCAGGCCGAAATGACTGCGCGCGATCTTGACTACGCTTTCCCTGTATTCTATGACTTTCAAGCGGCATTCCGGAAAATGATGCAACAGATGCTTGGTTAATGAACCGCCGCCCAAGCCGATAACCAAAGCCTGATCATCGAGCGTGGGTTTGAATAACATCCAGCTGGTCATGGCTCGCACATAGTTTAAATACAGTTTGTCCGGATCGGTCAGCAGCATGCTGCTTTGCCGGGGGAACGAGCCAAAGTGCAGAGATCTTACGCCGTCACGCTCGATAACTTCCAAAATGCCGTCATCATCGTGGCTTTCGTAGATAAGCCGGCCTTTATATTTATACATAAACGCGGTAAGTTCTTAAAAGATTGGCTAAACATTATACAGTAGAATGCGGCATGCGTTGAGAACGGTAAATTTTAGACGCTGTTTTACAACCAGTAGAGGAGGTTTTTGCATGAGTCATATTGACTCCATTTCCAGCTGTAAGATTATTACAGTTTCATTGTAGGCTTGTTCCAGCGCATCCACCGTTATCGCGTCAATGACTTGTAATTCATTTTGGGCGGCCTGTTCCAAAGTGCGGGCGAGTTCGGAAAGCTTTGTTGCCCCGACGTTGGCCGCGGCTGACTTAATGCTGTGGGCGGCATGGCGTATCGTCTCCCTATCGCCTGCCAGCATACCGGTTGCAATCTTTTCCAGCTTTGACGGTGTGTCTGCAAAAAACAGCTGCAATACTTCCTGCACTAGGCTTGCCCCTCCCATATTACGCAGCATCTCCAAAGGCTCAGGATTCACGCGTGTATCGTTTATAAAAAGTGTCTTCGATAGCGAAGACTGCTGGTTAATGCTGGATGTGTCTATGAACTGATTGAGCAATGCTCGTAGCGCTTCGAGCCGGAAAGGTTTGGACAGATACTCATCCATGCCCATCGCCAGGCAGTGTTCTTTGTCGCCTTTAAGTGCGTTAGCCGTCAATGCTATGATGGGGGTGCGTTTTTGATCGAAACCGGCCTCTTCATCTCGAATACGCCGAGTGCTTTCATAGCCATCCATATCCGGCATCATGCAGTCCATCAAAATCAGGTCCATATCTTTCTGCCGCCAGCGTTCAAGCGCCTCCAGTCCATTATTAACCACGACTACAGTGCAACCCAGTTTTTCCAGCATCGCACGGCCGACTATCTGATTGACCGGATTATCTTCAGCCATGAGAACACGCAGGCTCAATTTTGAGGTTCCAATAGTGTTATGAGCAGCTGAGAACAGGTTCAACAGGGCGTTATACAACGCTCTTTTGCGCAAGGGCTTAGATAGATACAGATCACAACAGGCCTGTTCGCTTTCAAACGCACTGGAAGCAAGAATGATCACTTTCATTGGATTAAAGCGTTTATCGGCTCGGATATGGTTAATCAGCGCTACACCGGACATATCGGGCATTTCTATGTCCACCAGGGCCAGATCAAACAATTGTTCACACTGCATACTTTGTTCAAGAAGCTCCAGCGCTTGTGCGCTGTCCTCGACTATCCGCGGAAGCATACCGAATTCGAGCATATGTTTTTTAATAGTGAGTGGGTTGTCATCAACGATCAGCACCCGCTTGCCGTGTAGCTCGGAATACAACTGGGGTGCCGGCATTGGGATCAGTGCAGGCTGCAAACAAACTTTGAGACGGAATTCCGAACCCTCGCCCAACACGCTGCTCACCTCGATATCTCCTCCCATCAATACAGCCAGATCCTTACTGATGATCAGTCCCAAGCCGGTTCCCCCGTATTTGCGTGTGGTCGAACTATCCGCCTGACTGAAAGGTTTGAACAATTGCGACAGCGATTCGGATGAGATACCAATGCCGGTATCGCGTACATTGACGCATAAAACAATGTCCTGTTGATTGATATTGTTGCTTAGATCAAGGCTGACAAGGAGCTGAACGCTACCTTGAGCGGTAAACTTAATCGCATTGGTGATTAGATTGATCAGGATCTGCTGCAAGCGGTATGGATCGCCTCTTACTTCCAGCGGAACATCGTCAGCTATGTCGTATTTCAGAATAATGCCTTTGGCGTGAACCTGCTCATGGAAGAGTTCCGTCACTTGTTCGATCATATCTTCCAGATGAAAATCCAACGTTTCCAGTTCTATCTTACCGGCCTCAATCTTAGAAAAATCAAGGATGTCATTGATGATGGAAAGCAACGAGTCTGCAGAGCGATAGACGGTTTCTGCATATTGTTGTTGCAACGGTTTGAGTTCCGTTTCCAGCAACAGTTCGGTCATGCCCAGAACACCGTTCATCGGGGTGCGGATTTCATGGCTCATGTTGGCCAGAAACTGCGATTTTGCGATGTTGGCGGCCTGCGCTTGCAAGACTACATTACGCAAATCCGCCGTTCTGACCTCAACCTCAAGTTCAAGTTGATCGCGGTGATTTTCCAGTTCGGAATCGCGTTGCTGAATTTGTTCTATCATCTGATTGAAGCTGTTAACCAGTTGGCCGATCTCATCTTCACCTTCGCCTCTTGCTCTTAAGGTGTAATCTTTTTCTCGCGATACTTGCTGAGCCAGCTGGGCTAAACGTATCAGCGGTGCTGAAATCAGCGCTGCCAAGCGCTGCCCATAAAGTACACTCAGCAAAAAAGCCACCAGCATCACCAGCGAAATTTGGCCAAGACTACTGAAAATGCTCCACCACATGGGCCGTAAATTGATCACCAGGTATAAATAGCCCTCTATATCGCCTTTCTGACTGATAGGTTGAATGACTGTATGAGTCAGTAATACTATACGGTTCTGTTGCAGTTGGTTTTGGGCTTCAGATAATGAATTCGGGAAGGCGGCAATTTGATTGTCCGAGATATAGTGAGCAAATGGCGCTCCTTCGGTGGTATATAGCTGGGCAGCAATAACGTCGGATTTACTGCGCAATGCAGACAGAATATCGGTCGCTGACCGGCTATCGCCAAACAGCAGGGCTGCCGCAGCATTAAAGCCGATCATATTACCTGTCGATCGGGCATCGGCCAGCATTTCACGGTGTTGATGCCAGAGTTGTGTGACGCTGCTAATCAATAAGGTAAATACGAGCGCCAGACCAACCGTGATAGCTTGTAAACGACGTAGTTTGCTGGTTATAGGTAGATTGGCGAATTTTTGTTGTTTCATAAGACGCCCCTAATCATAACCGGTCATTTGGTAACATGGACTCGTTTCGCCAGTTTAAGCAGTTGGGCGCTGATATGGATACCTTCATTGTTGATCGCATCAAGATTAATCTCAAAACTGAGTCGATTATCAGTTTGCACCAAGCCTATCATGCCGCCTTGATCGACGAAGTTCGGTTTGTCGCTGACGGTGACTACCGGCAAACCTTTTAGCTCCCGGATAATTGCAGCCGCATTTATGGATGAGTCGATAAAAACCATGTGACAGTTTTTCAAGTCATTACCGTTGATAGCGCGATGTATATCCATGGGTTTGCCGCCGATGGTTTTGCTTTCCAGCACCAACAGGCTTTCGCCTAACTGATCGTTATCTGTTGTGCATAAGCGGTAAGACTTCTGGTTGGTGGCGGCCTCTGGCCAATCAATAAACTTGAAGAAGTTGTACAAAAAAGCGGTTTTTACCGCAGCCTCACTGCCGTACTCAGCCTGTGCCTGATCGGTAATAGCTATTGTGAGCAGCAGGGCCAGCATCAATCGGCTAAAGAACGAGGAAATATTTAACATGGCGTTAAACATTCCAGTTTCTGATGACCAAGGTTACCAGCAAAAGCATGGCTTTCAATTTGACCGGTAAAACAGTCGCGTATTAGATTCATAATTGACGGCTCAAATTAAAAGGTGACTTGTAATTTGAGCCGAAACTCGCGCCCGTTCATCGGCAGGATGTTTTGAGTGATATCGGCGGGACCGGTGCCGCCCAGCATTTGATAGTGAGTATTGAGCAGGTTATAAGCTCCAATCGAAACATACAGTCCTTGCATGATACGGTCAGAGCCGAGAGTCAGGTTGAGGAGATCATAGGCATCCGCAACGCCGCCTTGCAGGGCCCGGCGTTCGCCGATATAAATATTTTCAATGCCCAGATTGGCAAAGTTATTGAACAAAGGTTCGGCGTAATGCAATTTGAAGAGGTTCTTTGGCGAGCCGAAAGCCCATATGCCGCCATTGGTTTCGTCAGTCAGGCGGCTGTATGTGTAGGAAGCCTTGAAGAAACGTCCGCTATCCCAGCGCTTTTCAGCTTCCAATTCCCCGCCAATGGCGTGATAGCGCCCGATGTTGATAAATTGCCCGTTGGCGCCATAACCAGGATCAATGATTTGTTCCAACATTTGAGTCATATCGTTGTAAAACAGGTCGCCGATTAATTTCAGGCCGGTTGTTGAGTGCCACTCGATGACGCTTTCATAGCTTTTGATCCGCTCTTCGTAGTTATTGGGATTGGCAGTCACTGCGCTGAGGTTGTAGTCCTGCTCCCAGACATTGGGTGCACGGAATGTAGATCCGTACAGTAGTTTGAACGTGGTGCGTTCCAAAGGACTCCAAATCAACCCCAGGCGCGGGTTGAGTTGCAGGCGTTTCAGCATGTGGGTATAGTCCAGCCGCACGCCGGCACTGAAGATTAAATCGTCAAGAATCTGTATGTCGTCCTGGCCGTATAGCTGGGCGCGATTGCCCTGGCGATTGCTGTCTAGATAGTTTACATAGGGAGCAATGTCGTAATTGAATATGTGCTGGCGCTGGTCGTATTGATATTCCAATCCCAGCATCAAGCGGTGGCCTTTAACAACCGTGCTGGTCAGTTGCGCCTCGCCCCCCCACCAGCGGCCGCTGGCTCCGTCGTAATTGATAACCTGGCCGTTATTGTCATAGGGTTCGCTGGCGGAATAGTCGTAACCTTGGTAAGAGCCTTTTAGCATGACTGAGGTTTTATCGGTCAGGGCTTTTTGGTATTTAAGATTGCCGAAAAACTGCTGGTCATTAGTATGAAAATCCGGATCGTTAAACAGCGCTTGATAAGATGCCGTCGGCACCTGTTTGAATCGACCGACAAAACCGCCCATCAGGGTAAATTCTTGGAACTGAACCCTTCCAAACAAACGGTCTGCATGCTCGGCGTCCATGTTGCTGGCGAAGCCATTGTTGGTGGCCGGGTTGTTGAATTCCGGGTAATACAGGTTTGCTGCACCGGCACTGCCGTAATGTGATGCCGAAAATAGAATATCGGCCCCGTTATCCAGTTTTTTGCCGTAACTGACTCGACCTTTGTAAGTATTGAAGCTGCCCACTTCGCCGGCCAGTTGGGCGCCATTGATGGCGTGGCCTGTTTTGGTGACGACGTTGATTAAGCCCGAAAAGGCATTGGCGCCGTAAATCGACGAACCCGAACCGGGGATAAATTCGATGCGATCGACCAGATCCATATCCAGCATGAACTCCTGGCCCAAGAAGCCGCTGTCGAAGATATTTTCGTTCATGCGCTGCCCGTCGATCATGAACAGTACGCGGGAGTTATAATCGTTGGGGTGCATAAATCCCCGCACGCCCAGATAGCTGTAGTTGCGGTCGTTACTCGTGTATAACCCGCGTATGGCGTTTAATGCTTCAGACAGGGTGCGCCAGCCAAAGGTGCGAATATCCTTGGCGGTCAGCACTGACACCGAAGAGGGGGCCTGGCTGGCTTTTTGGCCCAACCGTGACGCGCTGATCACCTCGACATTCAGCAGCTCTTCGATGGAAAGAGCCGTTAAATCCTCAGTACTGGCTGCAACTTGAGTGCTGAGGGCTGTCAGGATGATAGTTATTATTAGACAGCGCATTGTTTTGATAGATGTTTCGGCCCTGTCATTATCTCTTTAATCAATGATGATCGGCGTTATATAAATAAAATTTCATAGAATCATTGATATACAAAGATATCTTTCGATATTTTTTGCTATAAACGCTTCATTTTTGCGATAGCAGTCTACACTGCGTTAAAAATAGAAAAATGTCATCTATTGATATAACAACGCCGACATAGTGAGGCTGCCCTTTGAGTTCCGGTTTTCTACCGGGGCAGTATCTCCCGTTTAAAATCTACTACAGAAAGGGGATAACTCAGGTAAAAACCTTGCACATTCTCACAGCCGAGTTGTACAAGTTGATCGAATTGGTCCTCCGTTTCAACACCTTCGGCTAGCACTTGAATGTTTAAGGTCTGTCCCAGCTGGACAATCGCCTGAATAATGGCTTTATCTTCCTGTCGTCCTTGCGATAGATCGCTGACAAATGACTGATCGATCTTGAGCTTGTCTACCATAAAGCGTTTGATGTAATTAAGAGAGGAATATCCGGTGCCAAAGTCGTCAATGGCAAATGTTACCCCCAGTTTTTTGAGCTCTGCCATGACTTTCGCAACGGCCTCGATATCCACCATCAGGGTGGTTTCGGTTAATTCCAGTTCCAGGTAATAGGGGTCGAGGCCGGATGATGCGAGAGCCGACCGAACCGATTCCACCATGTTGCCCTGCTTGAACTGTACGGCCGATACATTGACGTTGATGGTCAATTTTAATCCGGCATCATGCCAGATACGGTTCTGACGGCAAGCCTCGTGCAGCACCCAATCGCCTATCGGCACGATCAGGCCGATGTCCTCTGCCACAGGGACAAATTTGGCTGGAGGCACCTGCTCACCTGTAGGTTTTGTCCAGCGCAGCAAAGCCTCAGCCCCTACCAGTTGACGATCTTTAGTGGAATATTGCGGCTGATAATGTAGGCTCAGCTCACCTTTTTCGAGAGCGTGGCGCAGGCCATTCTCCATGTTTTGGCGATCTATTGAGGCGATATTCATGTCGCTTGAAAAGAAACGAAAAATATTGGACCGCTGTTTTTTGGCCACATACATGGCCGTATCCGCTTTATTGAGCAGCCCGTCGAAATTCATGCCGTCCACCGAATAAATACTAATGCCGATGCTGAATGAAGTGTTGAGATGCACGCCATCGATATCGAAGGGTTCATTAATTCGTTGCAAAATTTTCTCAGCGATCTGCGCCACTGCATTTCTATCATGCAAATCAGTCAGCATAATAATAAACTCATCCCCGCCCTGACGGCAGATACTATCACCCTCACGCAAGCACCTTACCAAGCGAGTTGCCACGCCCTGCAACAGACGATCGCCGATATCGTGCCCCATGGTGTCGTTGATCTGCTTGAATCGGTCGAGATCGAGAAAAAGCAATGCCACTAAGGTGTTATTGCGAACTGCGTGCACAACAGCCTGCTCAAAACGATCTCGCAACAAGGTACGATTGGGAAGCTGGGTCAACGCATCGTGGTGCGCCAGATATTCGATTTTAGCCGCCGCTGCCTTGCGTTCGGCGACATTGGAGAAGATGGCGATATAATGGGTCAGTCTGTTATGTGCATCACGTACTGTTGAAATGCCGAGCCAGACTGGAAAAAAATCACCGTCTTTGCGCCGGCTCCACATTTCTCCCTGCCAATAACCTGTTTCATTGAGCGTCTTCCTGATGCCGTTATAAAAAGCTGTGCTGTGACGATCTGATGCAAGTAATTTTGGATCTTTGCCGATCACTTCGTCTGAAAGATATCCGGTGATACTGGTGAAAGACTGATTAACTTCAATGATCTTATTGGAAGCAGTACACACCAGGATGCCTTCACCGCTGTTCTCAAAGACATTCGCCAGCAGCTTTAGACGTTCTTCATTCTGTTTCAAATGGTCAATGTCTGTGTATGTTCCCAACATGCGCACGGGCCTACCCGACGAATCCCGTTCAATGATGCTGCCGGTGGACAAAATCCATTTCCATGACCCTTCCGCACAGGCTTGACGAAACTCCGTTCGATATTCAGGCAGTTCCCCGGCTATATAGGATTGATAGGTTTTTTCCACGGTGTTCCGATCCTCCGGATGCAGCCGATCCAGCCAGGCTGCATTGGTTTCCTCAAATGTTCGAGGATCGTAGCCCAGCATATGAGCGTACTCATCATTGACGATCATTCGCCCTGTCCTGATATCTAGGTCATAGAACCCCTGATGAGCGGCGCGCATCGACAATCGCAAGCGTTCTTCGCTAATCCGCAGTTCATTGTTCCGCGCATAGGAATTCATTACGAATTGCAATCGATGAGCCAGCAACGGCCAAGTGATGGGTTTATGAATAAAATCAGCCGCACCCATCGCAAATATTCGCTCAATCGAGTCGCTGTCTTCCACCCCGGTGAGCATGACTACCGGCACTGTAATACAGCACCCCGGCAGACGTTCCCGTAAAACATCAAGACAGGCGAAACCGTCCATATCAGGCATGACGATATCAAGTAGCACCAGATCCGGGGCATGCTCAATCGCCAGCGCGACACCCGTTACGCCATCTTCCGCCTCAATAAGCTCGTAACCATGGGGAGACAGCGTTCTCTGGATCAACAGTCGCGTCATCGCATCATCGTCGATCACTAATATCCGCATTACATGTTTCCTTTTAAAAACATCCGTATAAACTGGCTAAACTTCGGACGGTATCTATACAAAATGACCCTGTCTTTATGGAATTTATGTTGCATTCAAGTTGGAGCGTTTAAAGGTAAAACAAAATCAATCATTTTGCCTTTGTGGAAGCAAAATAGCGGGGACTCAACATTTTGAACCCCCTGATTTATTAAAATAACCCGGTGATTTTGCCGTTATCATCAATATCGATTCTTTCCGCGGCAGGAACTTTGGGCAAGCCGGGCATGGTCATCATATCGCCTGCAATCGCTACAATAAAGCCGGCGCCGTTTGCCAGCCGAACGTCCCTGATTTCAATGACATGCCCGGAAGGCGCGCCTTTGGAATTAGGATTGGTTGAAAATGACATCTGGGTTTTCGCCATGCAAATAGGGAACTTGCCGTAATCCGCTTCCCATGCAGCCAGTTGCGCTTTGACCTTGGCGTTTGCAGTGACACTGCCTGCACCGTACAGCTTGGTGGCAATGGTTTCGATTTTTTCCCAAAGGCTCAGGTTTTCATCATAGACGTAGTTAAATCCGGGTTCGCGGTTATCGGCGATAGCGATGATTTCTCTGGCCAGTTCTTCGGCACCCGCGCCGCCTTCGGCCCAATGTTTGGAAACTACGCATTTTGCGCCCAAGGCTTCGCATTTTTTCTTCAGCAAGGCGATTTCCGCATCGGTGTCGAACGTGAAATGATTAATGCATACGACGCAAGGCAAGCCGTAATGGTGGGTGATGTTGTGTAAATGACGTTCAAGGTTTTCAAAACCTTGTTCAAGGGCCGCCAGATTCTCCTGGTTTAATTCTTCTTTAATCACGCCGCCGTGGAATTTAAGCGCTCTTACCGTAGCGACTAATACTACTGCCGATGGCTTGAGTCCGGCCATGCGGCATTTAATGTCGAGGAATTTTTCAGCGCCCAAATCGGCTCCGAAACCGGCTTCGGTCACCACATAATCGGCCAGTTTCAGCGCGGTTTTGGTCGCGGTTACGGTGTTGCAGCCGTGGGCGATATTGGCAAACGGTCCGCCGTGAATAATCGCGATATTGTTTTCCAGCGTTTGCACCAGATTCGGTTTGATTGCGTCTTTTAGCAGCGCCGCCATAGAACCTTGTGCGTTCAGGTCACGCGCATAAACCGGCGTTACCCGGTCGGATTTATAGCCGATTACGATGCGGCCCAGACGTTCTTTAAGATCCGCACGACTGGTCGCCAGACATAAAATCGCCATGACTTCGGACGCGACCACGATGTCGTAGCCGTCTTCACGCAAATAGCCGTTGGCGGGGCCGCCCATGCCGACCACAATGTTACGCAAGGCGCGGTCGTTCATGTCGACAACGCGTTTCCATTGGATGCGCCGTGGATCAATGTCCAACTCGTTGCCGTGATTGATATGGTTATCGATCAACGCCGACAGCAGGTTATGCGCGACGCCGATCGCGTGAAAATCGCCGGTAAAATGCAGGTTGATGTCTTCCATCGGCACCACTTGCGAATAACCGCCGCCCGCCGCACCGCCTTTGACGCCAAAGCATGGGCCGAGTGAAGGTTCACGCAGGCACATCATGGTTTTTTTGCCGATGCGGTTCATCGCATCGCCGAGGCCCACCGTGGTGGTGGTTTTGCCTTCACCGGCCGGGGTGGGGCTGATCGCGGTGACCAGAATTAACTTGCCGTCCTGTTTATCGGACAGGCTGTTGACGTATTCCAGCGACATCTTGGCTTTATAATGGCCGTAAGGGTCAAGGTGTTCGGCATCAATGCCGTATTGTTCTTTAACCAAACCGATGATCGGTTTCATATTGGCTTGTTGGGCGATTTCTATGTCTGACATATGGTTGTTTTTCAAAAAAGGAGTTGGTTGAATTTTGGCTATTGACCATCTTTTAGGATTTGTAAGATGGCGCTTATTACTTTTTTATGTGAAGCATTTGTAAGTGCGGCTATGTTTTTATTGATCAGCGCTATATTGGCAGTGAATAGTTTGCCGGGGCGAACAAAACTGACCATGTTCAGGCCACCGTTTTTATAATCGACTTCATCAATGCGTATAGCCTTATCGTCGTTATATGATTTACTGGCGATTTGACACAATATCCAATCATCTCGTTGGGCATAGGCCAGCACTAACGCAGGTCTTAATTTCGCGTGGCTTAAATCCGAAAATGGAAATGAGACAAAAACAATATCGGCTACTGATAACTCGCCCATGCCTCATCCTCTTCAGGCCGGTTCCAGTCGATTGCTAGTGCTTGTTCGCTTAACAAGGCGGATTCATGTTTGGATAGCAATGCTTGGCGAGCGACTTTGGCTTGCATGAACTCAATAAAATCGAACACTTCTTGCTGCATAGGCTCAGGGAGTGCGCTGATTTTTGCGGTTATTTCTTGAATAGAATGTGTCATCAAATTTCCCCTGTTCAAGTCTTCGGGTATTTAAAGTTACGCAGGTGAGATATATCAATGGATTAAATAGTTATGACAGCTTGATCGGATTTGAATATTAATTCTGTTTTTTTCTTTTTGGACATTTCATCTATCAATTTCTGTCTTGCTGCTCTGGCTCTTGGCACACTTGATGCCGCAATGTAACATTCTTTTTTACAATCGCGATGGTCAACAATAATAGGTCAATAGCTGGGTCGGGCATGCTGTCTATGCCCGACATTCCAATGTTTCAATATAACGGTGAATATTTGTAATTTTCGGCTAGCCAAAATGCCGGGCAACGAAAAGCAGTTGCCCGACCTACCCATTAACTATAAACCGGAAAGCGCGCGCACAGATTGCTGACTTTCTCGCGTACCGCTGCAAGCACATTTTCGTCTTCCATATTTTCCATCACATCGCACATCATATTGGCGATTTCGATCATTTCTGCTTCCTTGAAGCCGCGTGTGGTTGGTGCAGGCGTGCCGACGCGAATGCCGCTGGTTACGAACGGCGATTGCGGATCGTTAGGCACGGCGTTTTTGTTGACAGTGATATGCGCTTTGCTCAGCGCCGCATCTGCCGCTTTACCGGTGATGCCTTTGGCAATCAGCGAAACCAGCATTAAATGGTCATCCGTGCCGCCGGACACTACGTCAAAGCCGCGTTTCATAAACACTGCCGCCATGGCTTGGGCGTTTTTAATCACCTGTTGCTGATAAACGCGAAACTCGGGCTGCATAGCTTCTTTAAAAGCAACGGCTTTCGCAGCAATAATGTGCATCGAAGGGCCGCCTTGTATGCCCGGAAAAATATTGGAATCGATTTTTTTCTCCAGTTCCGGGTTGCTTTTGCACAGAATGAGACCGCCGCGCGGGCCGCGTAAGGATTTGTGCGTGGTACTGGTAACAACGTCCGCAAAGGGTACCGGATTAGGATATAAACCGGCTGCGATTAAACCGGCGACGTGCGCCATATCAACCACAAAATAAGCGCCCACTTTATCGGCAATGTCGCGGAATCGTTGCCAATCCCAAATACGTGAATAAGCGGAAAAGCCCGCAATAATCACTTTGGGTTTATGTTCCAGGGCCAACGCTTCAACTTGCTGGTAATTAATTTCACCTGTTTCAGGGTTTAAACCGTATTGAACAGCATTGTAGATTTTGCCGGAGAAATTGGGTTTAGCCCCGTGTGTTAAGTGACCGCCGTCAGCCAGACTTAATCCCAATATAGTATCGCCCGGTTGAATCAGCGCCATGAATACCGCCATATTGGCCTGTGAACCTGAGTGTGCCTGTACATTAGCGTAATCGGCGCCAAACAATGCTTTGGCGCGGTCGATGGCTAATTGCTCGACTTTATCAACAAATTCGCAACCGCCATAATAACGTTTGCCGGGATAGCCTTCGGCATATTTGTTGGTCAGTTGCGAGCCTTGCGCTTCCATGACCCGTGGACTGGCGTAGTTTTCAGAAGCAATCAGTTCGATGTGATCTTCCTGGCGTTGACGCTCTTCTTCCATTGCCTGGAATAATTCGTCATCGAAGCCTTGGATGGACATTGATTTTTTAAACATGGTGTTCTCCTGGAGTAATGTTTTTTTGTTTAAGGTGCAGGCTGGATCAGCACTATTTGCAGATCGGCGACATTGGTGCCAGTCGCGCCGGTATTCAGTAAGTCGTCGGATGCTTTTAAAGCGGTGTATGAGTCGTTATTTTCAAGCAGCTCGGCCGGATTTACGCCTGCCTGGGTCATACGTTTGATCGTGTTCGGATCAACGATGCCTCCGGCCGCATCGGTCGGTCCGTCGCGGCCGTCGGTGCCGCCGCTCAGGAAGATCCAGTTGCCGGTTAAGTCGTATTTTTCAGCGGCAAGCGCAAAAGCCAACGCCATTTCCTGATTGCGGCCGCCGCGTCCATTACCTTTTAAGGTGACCGTGGTTTCGCCGCCAGCCAACAGGGCTATGGGTTGGTTTGGTCGCTTTTCGGCGCACAGGGCGACTAAAGCCGCTGCTACAGTCCTGGCTTCGCCGCATAAATGATCGCTGTATAATTCGGTTTCGTAACCCAGTTTTTGCGCCGTTTGCATCATTGCATTGAGGCTGATGGTGTTGCTGCCGATCAGCGTATATGCGCTATGTTTAAATGCATCATCGCTCGGCTTGGGTGTTTCTGCAATATTGCCCAGTTTACCTTGTTCCAGATACTGCCGTATATTTGGTGGCACCTGATCCCAAATGCCTTTGGTTTTAAAAATATCGATTGCATCGGCGTAAGTGGTGCTGTCGGCTACAGTAGGGCCGCTGGCAATGGAGCTAAGATCATCGCCCAGCACATCGGACAAAATAAGCGCATGCAAATGGGCGGGCGCAGCCATTCGGGCCAAGCCGCCGCCTTTTAATTGCGACAAATGTTTGCGCACGCAGTTGATCTGGTTGATGGTCGCACCGGAGGCCAGCAGCAGATCGGTAGTGGCAATCTTTTCCTGTAAGGTGATTTGATCGGCAGGGTAGGGGATCAGCGCAGAACCACCGCCGCTGACCAGTACCAGCACCAGCTCATTTTCTTGCGCATTACGAACCCGTTCGGCAATGAGTTTCGCGCCGTTAAGCCCGGCTGTATCGGGCAGCGGATGCGACGCGCCGATCACGTTAACATTATCGATGCTTGTTACATTCTCATAATTGGTAACGGCTATGCCTCTGCCCGCCATCTGTCCGGCAGGAATGATTTCTTGCGCCGCATTTGCCATCGCACAGGCGGCCTTGCCGAACGCGATAAGATGGATTTTCGAATAGCCTTTAAGAAGTTCGGGCGTCAAATAGTGTTTAACAGCCTGGTAAGGATCAGCCGCAGCTATGCCTGCCTGAAAAATGCCGACGGCATCCTGCCTTATTGATGCCAGGGCGGCTTGATCTGCTAAAGGGTTCATTTCAGGTTCTGGGGCGTGCTTAGGCCATTTCCTTGGCTAACGCAAAGATATTTTCGGCATCGAAAACCTGCTTGTTGTCTTCGAATAACTTTGCGATACAGGCGCGATGTAGGGATAGTTTTAACGCTCCAAAACCGATAGCGCCCCAGATGATTTTGCCGTTACGAAGGTTGCCTTTGTCCATTACATCGGTGCCGCCGATGCCCAGCGGTGGAGTAGCGTTGGCATCGGCGATCATTTCGATGTTGGTATTGTGCTGCCATTGATCGGCCGAGAGCAATTCCACGCCTGCGGCACCGGTTGCAAAAACAATGTTGGCATATTCGATGGCCTTGGCGCGGGCATCGTTATCGAATGCTTCAATAGGGGTCAGGTTTACGCCAAAACGTGCTTTCATATTATCGCAGGCTTGAACGACGCGCTCCATTTTACGACCGGTCAATGTGACCTCTGCGCCTTCTTTAGCCAGCATCGCCGCAGCACGCTGACCTACCGGGCCGGTACCGGCCAGCACTACCGCTTTTTTACCGGCCAAAGTTCCGCTTGACGCCAGTTTGGCGACAGCGGCCGCGGCTGTGGTATTGCTGCCGTTGCTGTCGAGCATGACCGAAACCTGGAAGCCGGGAAAGAAGTGTTTTTGTACTGCGGCAAATAATGCCTGGCCGGCAATCATGTCGCTGCCGCCGACAAAAATGGCGGTGTTTTTCTTATCTTTGGGTGCACGGGTAAAGATCGTGCCTTCTACCAGAGCCGAGATATTTTCAGGCGTCAGTCCTCCGTGTCCGATAACATGATCTGCACCGCCATCATAGGCTACAACAGTATCGAAAACTGAAGGGTGAGTGTCTGTATCGAATTGGAATAACAGTTTTTTCATTAACTTACTCGTGATGGGTTGTTCTGGTATATGTCAATACGGTTATTAAACCGGCCTATTATACTCAATAAACAAAACACTGCCTTATTTAGCCGACTTCCTGTTCAGGCACGGTTTGAATTGCTGGCGTGTTTTTTGGATATGCTTGCTTGTAGAGGCTTATCTTCGTTATTATCTGCAAAAATGGATTTATGCTGTGGTTGTTGTGCGTTGTCGGCAAATTGCTCCGCATTGCTCTACCTCCCCTATCCGTGGGGTTGTGCCTCCGGCATCCATGCAGTCGTCGGGAATGGGCTTAGTTGTAATATTTTCCAGGATCTTGGTGGCTTTACCGAAATAGGCTCAGGAAAAAATATAAAATTAAAGGAAAAACAGATGAAATCACCCATTCATATCGCTGTAACAGGTGCCGCAGGCCAAATCAGTTATTCTTTGCTGTTTCGATTGGCAGCCGGTGCATTGCTGGGCAAAGACCAGCCGATCGTATTGCATTTGCTTGAAATTACTCCTGCAATGAACGCCTTGCAAGGCGTGGTCATGGAGTTAAAAGACTGCGCTTTCCCTTTACTGCATCGCATCGAAGTTACCGATGATCCCAGAGTAGCCTTTAAGAATGTCGACTACGCATTTTTGGTTGGCGCGCGGCCAAGAGGGCCGGGTATGGAACGCAAGGATTTACTGGAAGTCAATGCAGAGATTTTTGCAGTTCAGGGTAAAGCCTTGAATGATGTCGCAAGTAGAAGAGTAAAGGTCTTGGTGACGGGTAATCCGGCCAACACCAATGCCCTGATTGCGTTGAGCAATGCGCCGGATTTGAAGCCGGAGAATTTTTCTGCAATGACACGCTTGGATCATAACCGGTCGCTAAGCCAATTGGCTGAAAAATGCGGCGTGTTGCCGGTTGATGTAAAAAATATGACGGTTTGGGGCAATCATTCAACGACACAGTACCCCGACATCCATCATGCCAAAGTCAAGGGGCAAGATGCGTTGTCTTTGGTCGACAATGATTGGTACGTCAATGAGTTTATTCCTATTGTTCAACAGCGGGGAGCAGAAATCATTAAAGCCAGGGGCCAATCCAGCGCCGCATCGGCTGCAAATGCGGCAATAGGCCAGATGAAAACCTGGGCTTTAGGCACCGAGCCGGGCGATTGGGTCAGCATGGCGGTGTTATCGGACGGCATTTACAGCATTGAACCCGGACTGGTTTACTCTTTTCCGGTAACAATAGTTAACGGTGAGGTTAATATTGTCAGGGGTTTGGATATTAATGATTTCAGTCGGCAAAGAATGCGTATTACTGAGGTTGAATTAAAAGAAGAAAGGGATGCGGTTAAGCATTTGCTGGGATAAAAGGGCGGTATCCTATCATTCACCTGAAAGTGCATAATGGCTTCGTTACATGAATACGAAGAAAAAACACAGGCTTCGCGTTCTCCGGTAGATAAAGAAGCCAAGCCGATATGAGGGCATGCTTCCGAATCGTTCATATAGCTGTTGTACAAATCAGGGGATACTTAGGAATCATCTGGAAACTCACAATTGCTTAGTGGCATTGCCGCAGCGAACTCAATTAAGGACAGTCAGTTAATGTCCCCTATCATTCGATTCGACTGCGTATCGGTCACCGCGCACGAAAAAACGATTTTATCCGGTATCAGCTTTGAGATATTCCCCGGAGAAAAGGCCGTGTTATCCGGCAAATCCGGTTCCGGTAAAAGTAGCGTACTGAAAACCTTGCTGGGACTCCATCCTATAAAGTCGGGTACGGTTTACTTTCAGGAACAACCGCTAACCTCATCATCCATTCAGGTTATTCGAACCTGCACTGCTTACATTGGGCAAGAACCGATGCTGGGTGCGGAAAATGTGCGAGACGCCCTACTCTTGCCTTTTCAGTTCAAAGCACATCGCGATCATCGCCCAACGGAAGCGCAACTGATTGAGGTGTTGCAACGGCTGCAATTACCCGCGGGCATTTTATGTCAGGAAAGCAGTCGGATTTCCGGCGGCGAGAAACAGCGGATTGCGCTGGCTCGAGGCTTGCTATTGGGTAAAAAACTGTATCTGCTTGACGAGGTGACTAGTGCTCTGGATACGGAAAGCAAACAAGTCGTGTTCGATGTTTTCTCCGATCCGCACCTGACCGTTCTTTCAGTGGCTCACGACCCTGACTGGCTGGAACGTTGCGACATTGCTATTGAACTGGAAGCGGGTCGATTGATTCAGGTAAAGCGTCATGGAAACACTTGATATTGAACTGCCGCGGATGGCGCTACTTTATGGCCTCTGTTTGTTGCCCTGGTTGCTGCTCTGGCTGATTGGCTTGCGTTTGAGCCGCGATATCGGCATCAGCATCCTGCGCATGAGCATTCAGCTGGCGCTGGTTGGGATTTATCTGAAAATGTTGTTCGATCTTAACCATCCCTGGCTCAACGGCTTATGGATATTGGTGATGTTGCTGGTCGCCGATTTAAGTATTTTGCGGCGAGCAGGGCTTAAAGTGCGTTATTTCGTCCTGGCTACTTTTATGGCGATTGCTTCCAGCATACTGTTCTCGACCGCTTATCTGGTGGTTCTGGTCATACAGCCGACTCATTTTTACGACGCCCGTTATATCGTGCCTTTGGCGGGTATGATTCTCGGCAACTGCCTGCAAGGAAACGTCATCGCGTTGGAGCGCTTCTATTCGGCGCTAAGCAAGAACGAAAACGAATACGCGACCTTCCTGATGCTGGGTGCGACGCGTTGGGAAGCCGTGAGGCCGTATTTTCGGGATGCCGTTAAAGCCGCGATAAACCCGACCATTGCCGGTATGGCGACAATGGGCCTGGTCTCTTTACCCGGCATGATGACCGGGCAAATTCTGGGCGGCAGTGAGCCTTGGGTAGCGGTGAAATATCAAATCGCTATCATGATCTGTATTTTTACCAGTACCACAATCGCCTGCATTATCAATTTGAAATTCAGCCTGAATATTGCGTTCAACGCATTTGATGTGTTGAGGGATGAAGTGATTGATAAACCTTGATGGGTAGAAATTCTACCTTAGCGCTGATCAAGTCAATGGATGATTTACCGTTGTTGGGATTGAAAAATCCAATGTTAAAATTACATGGGCTTTACTTACTGCGTTTCTGTTGAAAAGCCCATTATCCGGATTATGTTTTTCCCGTGTCCTGTTTCGATTCGGCTTTTTTAACGCGGATTTTGTGACCGGCTACATCCGTACCGTTGAGGATATTCATTGCCGCCTTGGCCTCACCCTGCTTGGGCATCTCAACAAAGCCAAAACCCTTGCTGGAACCGGTTTCGTTGTCTATTACCAGAGTGCAGGACTGCACTGTGCCGTGGGCCTCGAATATAGCCCGGAGCTCTATTTCTGTTGTGGTGCGAGCGAGATTGCGTATCAGTAGTTTCATGGGGTTACCGTGTTTATTTCTAAGTGTAGGAACTATACAGCTTCTTAATAGGCTTTATTGCGCTAATTTCTTTTGGGCGTCAAATAGAGTTGGAAATTTGCCTGTCATATGGATGCGCTAGCGCTGTTTGGAGGATTTAATCCGAGCTAATACCGATTAGCAGTGGTATTTATAGCCCTCGGAATCCAATGAATATGGAGATATGAAACAAGTGGCGGGGCGGCTGTATTTATTCTTTCATCATCGGATTAAAGTGCGGAGTTTATATGCTAGACTGAAAATATTGGCATCGATCATTAAATAATTATGGGAATAGCTGAGTTTTGCAGTCCCAACGGTTTGACTGTATGTTATCGGTATTCAAGTGCAGTGGAAGCCACCAACTGCAAGCACTGTTAGGTTTTTTCTGCCTACAAAAAAGCAAAGAGGATAAAAATGTCTGAGATTCGATCAAATAATAATATTTTTATCATTGAAACTGACATGAAGGTGAGCCAAATCATCTATGCTTTGTCTAAGAAACGGTATGCCTATATTGTGTTACGCCACCCAAAACAGGAAGCCGGTAGTAACCGGTTTTACGTGTGTCGCCCGGCACAACTTTTATTTTGGATTAAGAATCCCGGATTGTTCCCGAATATACCTGATGATATTGATAGGTCTCCTCTTTCACCTCTGATTGATGAACTACTGAAAAATAATGATTCAGCAAATTACAATTTACCTTTGCTGGAGCTAATCCCGTTTCATGAAACTGACTCGGCCCTTGTCGTAAATAAAAAGATCTCAAGTTGGGATGAACGCTTTTACCAAGGTGGGTGGAATTCCGCTAATTTTCCAGTCTTATTGCAAGGTAACAATCCTCAATGTGTCTTTGAACCCGTTCAGGTTCAAGATAACAAATTGAGTAGCCTAAAAAACAGATTGTTCGGTTATATGGGCATCCCGGAAACAAGATACTCCTATCGTGGGATACCAACCGCTGATACGCTAGATTCTAAATCGTTCGGTTATGATGAACAGGAGGGGCTGAATGTTGGAACTGCGTCTTCTGCCGATACCGATAGAAAATCAATCCATCAGGCCTATCCGGACATTAAGGCGTCCAATGAGCATCCGGTCGCCGGTGATTCCATTGACTTGGAAGTCACCCTTGGAGACGCTCCAAGTTCAACAACCAGCGGGGCAGTTATACTTCCAGATGAAGCCCCCGAGTTTGTATTTAAGATGCGCGTACATTTGCTTTGCGCCGATACATCTGAATGGCAAGACCTCGACTATAGTCAAGCTAATGGCACGATAAAATCAGCAGAGTTCACGATAACAGCCCCCGATTTGACCCTCGATGCTAACGGAGATTATCCGGAACGGGAAAAATTGTTGGTTCGAGCCAATTTTTATTATGAAAATCGCTGGTGCGGTGAAGGGCGGCGATTTCTGGACTTACGTCTGGATGATTCTATTTCGTCATTAAAGAAGATTGCCAAACCACCTGAAAGCGGATGGCAGAAGTGCATCAATATTGAGCAAGGCGCGCAACCTGCTGATCTGTTAGTGCGTATTCAACATCGTCGGGGTAACGAGTATTTCTGGAGCTTCCTCTCGCCCCACCTTGAATTCACCGGAAACGCCGGGGCAAGTATGGAAATACCGGACGGCGCGGAAGCCTGGGTTAAGACTCTGCTGGAACCCTATGCCGGTGTTAATCTTACTGATGTGAAGCAGGCGAATGTCGAAGGCATTGGCGAAATTATCTACGCCAGTACGCCCAAAGCTTTCAAAGAAGTCTACTGGAAGCTTTTTAATGAAGCCAAAAACTTAAGTTTCAGTTTCAATAGCATCTTGTTCATTTCGGATGAATCGTGTGTGCCTTGGGAGCTTATGCGTATAGCTAATAAAGGCGTTCTACCGGAATTTCTGGGCATCCGTCACTCGGTCGGGCGCTGGATTGCCGAAGCCTCATTCCGCCTTGTCCAAAATATCAGTGTACAGACGTTTGTAGTGACGGGTTCGGGCTATCCTAATTTCCCTCCAATTAATCCACTTCCCTGGGTCGAGAGTGAGCTTGACTGGCTCATACAGCACTATAAAACTCAGCGTATCGCGTTACAATCGAAGCACATACTGGATTTTTTAGAAACCGGCACGGCACAGGCGGTTCATTTTGCTTGTCACGGCCAGAACTCAAACAAAAACTCTTTGCTGAATGAGTTGATAATGGAAGATTATCCTGAAAATATTACGCCTCTGGCTATTAACAGGGCGGAAGTTCAGAGAGGACTCGGGGCGCAGCATCCTATAATTTTTTTAAATGCCTGCCAAGCGGCAACAGCGGGGAATCAGCTTGGGCTGATTGTTGGACTCCCTGCCGCGTTTTTGGCTGCGGGTGCAAGTGCGGTAATCTGCCCGCTTTGGAGAATTAGCGACGCGCATGCAAAAGAAATTACCGAGCAATTCTACCGGGCGGCTTTCGCTCAGCCCGGCAAAACGCTGGGGGAAATTCTACAAACTATTAGGGAGCAATGGGAAAGTGAACACCACCTGACCTTCTTGGCTTATGTTCTCTATGGTGATCCGCAGGCTCGAATTGATTTTAATCCTCAACTATAAAGAGAGACGGCTATGGAAGACTTTGAATTAGAAGCAAACGAAGATCCGATTGAACTTGAGCAAGGTATAACGTTGGTCGCTCCCGGCCTATCCGGTTCTTGTCGTTATGTTGGTGTTCGCGTTCAGGGTACAACCCGCGCGTTGACAGCCGAAAAAACCGGATTGGATGAGGCAATTCAGGAGGCAAACCTGGAAGATCGCCATACGCTGGTTATTGAAGCGCCAACACCCGAGCCGGAAAATGAACAAGGCGGACGCGGCGGCGTATTCCAGGATGCTGTGAGAAACAATGAGATTTTATTGCAAGTTCCGGGGTATCAGGATGAGCGCCAGTTCCTCATGTACACCGATGAAGCCGGTATTATTTCTTTCCACTACCCTGAACCCGTTAAACCGGACCTGGCTTTACCTAGCACCCGTTCAGTCGAGGCAGCCGTTCAGAATCAATACCGCATAACTTTGCGCAGTGGACAGGATCAAAACCCGGCCGAATCCGCATCCGATTCGCGTGGTTTGTTTGGTAAAGTCGGCAGCAAGATACTTAAGATACTGGTCACCAAAGTATTTAAAGATCAGGCCGGTAAGGCGGTACATTGGACAATTCAGGAATGGGAAAATCGTTATAGAGCTTTTCAAGGCTTGCACGGTGGGCAAAACTTTACCGAATTGATGTCCAAGTCTCCTGTGCCCTTTGATAAGTGGGATGACATTCGCGATAAGAAAGCCCTGTTGTTTATACATGGCACCAGTAGCAGCACGGCAGGAGCATTTGCAGGGCTGCTAACATCCGGTATTCCTGATAGCTTGTATGAGCAGTATCAGGGGCGAGTGCTGGCCTTTAACCACCATACCATGAGCATTGGCGTTGCCGATAACGTTAAGCAGGTCTACGATGCTTTTGCCGGTCATCCTGGCAATTACACTTTTGACATTATCTGCCATAGTCGTGGCGGGCTGGTGGCGCGGGCCTTGAATCATCTGCCTGATGACTTTATTGCTCAACGGCTTGATGGCTGGCAACGTCCTCAGGGCGTCAACATAAAGGTTGATCGTATTATTTTCGTGGCTACGCCTAACGCCGGAACCGATTTAGCCCGTCCAGAGAATCTTTCGGCAATGATCGAACGGCTTGCCAACTTTGTTAATCAGTTCCCGGACGGTTTGGCCTCAATTAGTGGCGGCATGTTGTTGACGCTGGCATCGTCGATAGTTGATACAGGTTTGCCGTATGTTCCAGGCCTGGAGGATCAAAGCCCGGTCAGTAAATTGATTGCGGTTTTGCAGGACGACTCGGAACATGCAAAGCGTTACTATGGATTTGGCGCTGATTATGAGGTCACAGGAAATTTGCGAACCGTAGTTAAAGCCGGAGTGGATTCCGTGGTGGATCGATTATTTAGTGATAAAGCCAATGATTTGGTGGTTCCTACATTGGGCGTTTCGAATAATATCCGCTTTTGCCTGGATGCCGGCCAAGTCCATGATTTCAACGGTAGTCAGGTTTACCACACTAATTTCTTTTTTCAGGCGGAAATAAAAAAAATACTGGAATTTTTGGCAGAATGATCGGCAACGGATATAACGTTTATCAAGCCCAAATAATGTCCTCGGATTTCTGCGGTGGTGGGGGCAGTATCAACCCGACACGCAGGCAGTTAAACAACCCGGTCAGGCAGATGATCCCCGGCAAAGAATGCGGCCAAGTTAGCCAAAACTTTTTCGCCCATAGCAGTGCGTGTCCCTAATGTGGCGCTGCCCAAATGCGGGAGTAACGATACATTATCCAGGGTCAGGAACCCTTCGTGTACATTAGGTTCGCCTTCATACACATCAAGGCCCGCGCCGGCAATCCGTTTGTTTTTAAGTGCATCAATCAGCGCGACGCTATCAACGACATCGCCTCGGGCGGTATTGATTAAATGCGCGGACGGTTTCATCAGGTTAAGCATGTCGGCATTGATTAAATGCCGGGTTGCTTCGCCGCCGGGACAGTGCAACGACACGTAATCGGACGCTTGCAACAGCTCTTCTATCGATCCGCAACGGGTAGCATTAAGGTCGTCGGTGACATATTCGTCGGCCGGGCTGGGTTTGAAATAGACGATTTTCATACCGAAGCCGTGATGGGCTTTTCTTGCCATGGCTTGCGCGATACGACCGAAGCCGATCAAGCCCAAAGTTGCGCCGGTGACATCGCTGCTCAGCATCTGAGTCGGGCACCAGCCTTGCCATTGTTTGTTGCGAACCAGACGATCGCCTTCTGCGCCGCGACGTGCGGACATTAGCAATAAGGTCATCGCAATATCGGCGGTGCTGTGTGTCAATACGCCAGGGGTATTACTGACTACCAAGCCTTGTGCCTTGGCGGCATTAATGTCGATATGGTTATAACCTACGCCGAAGTTGCCAAGGATCTTGCAACGCTTGTTTTCGACGTTGATAACGTCGGCAGGAAATGAATCGCAAACAGTGGGGCAAACGGCATCGTAATTTTGTAGCGCGGACCTGAATTCGTCTGCGCTTAAAGGCCGGTCATCTTCGTTTAGGGTAGCATCGTAAAGAGCTTTGAGTTTTGCTTCGACAGAGGCAGGCCATTTGCGGGTAATAAAGACTTTGGGTTTGCTCATGGGTTATCCTCTCAGTGATAGGTGTTGGGTTAAAACATATCACCACGAAGCCACGAAGAGCACGAAGAAAGCAGAACAAAAGCCAAAAATAAAAATTTCGTGGCTTCGTGGTGAATTTTTCTGTTTAAGTTGGTGTGTATGGGGCGCGTTGAGCGCGTCCCATACGGTATGATATTACTGCGCTGTTGAACGATAGTATTCAATCGCTGCTGCAACGCCGGAACCCGGTTTGATGTCAAAGCCGTTGTCCAGCAACGCCATTTCAACGCCTGCGATACAGCCCAGCATCGAAACGTCGTTCATATCGCCGACATGGCCGATGCGGAAAGCTTTACCGGCCAGTTCGGATAAACCGGCGCCTAGAGAAATATCGTATTTGCTAAAAGCGGTGCTGATCACATCTCTGGCATCTTTGTCGGCAGGAACGACAATCGCCGTCACTGTGTCCGACTCGAAACCCGGTTGGGCGCAAATAGTCAATCCCCAAGCAGCAACGGCTTTACGGACACCTTCGGCCAAGCGATGGTGGCGTGCGTAAACGTTTTCCAGGCCTTCTTCTTGCAATAAATCCAACGCCTTGCGCAAACCGTATAGAATAGGCAGTGCCGGTGTGTAGGGTGTGTAGCCGTCTTTATTGGTGTTCATCTGGTCTTTTAAGTCCAGGAAACAACGTGGATAGGTCGATGTTTCAACGGCTTTTAATGCTTTTTGACTGAATGCCAAAAATGCACCGCCGGCCGGCATCATAAAGCCTTTTTGCGAACCGCTGATTGCGCCGTCAACGCCCCATTCGTCCATGCGAAAATCTAGGCTTGCAATAGAGCTGACGCCGTCAACGAATAATAGCGCAGGGTGGTTCGCTGCGTTCAGTGCTTTGCGTACGCCGCCGATATCGCTGGTAACACCGGTAGCGGTTTCGTTATGCGTCGCTAAAACAGCTTTGATTTCGTGGTTGGTATCTTCTTTTAAACGAGCTTCGATTCTGTCCAAAGGAATACCTTTGCCCCAGACTTCCTGATGGATTTCGACTTCGAAGCCCAAGCGTTTGGCCATTTCAGCCCATAAATGACTGAATTGGCCAAAACGGTAGATTAAAACCTTGTCACCCGGATTTAAGGTGTTGGTCAGCGCAACTTCCCAACCTGCGGTGCCGGTCGCGGGAAAAATAAAGGCCTGTCCGGTTTCTGTTTTAAAGATTTTTTTCAGATCTTGTAAAAGAGGTGTCAGCAGTTTTGGGAACACAGGAGAGCGATGGTCTTCCATGTTCACATGCATGGCATTCAGAATTTCATTTGGAACATTGGTAGGGCCTGGAATATATAGGTGGTTACGACCAGCCATTGCATTGCCTCTTTAAATAAGTAGTTGAGTGATTAAAGCAGCTTGGATGTAGAAAAGTCAATATCCAAAAACGCGCAATAATGACATAGACGCTAAAAATCGGCAAGATTAGATTAGGGCTTGAGCCGGAAAATACACGGTAAAAATTGACTTTGATACCCCTGAAAGTAAAATGTGCGGTTAATTTAAGACCGGCTTAAGCCGCGCAGGTCGGGTTTATCCAGATAGAAGCAAGTGTGCTGGAGTACCCGGCGATGGTAACGATAGCCGTAAAATGTCGGGTTATGCTGATCCGAACTGAATTACAACAATGAAACTAGGAAAGAACAAATGAGCCACACCTTATATGCAGCGTCAGTTCAACGAGTTCAACGCTGTGAATTAGCCGTTCCGGGTTCTAGCCCTGAAATGTTTGAAAAAGCGATGAGAAGTGGCGCTGATTTTATTTTTCTGGATCTTGAGGACGCGGTTGCCCCGGATGATAAATTACAAGCCAGAAAGAACATTATTGAAGCGATTAATGACTTGGACTGGAAAGGACACGGCGTAACGATTTCAGTGCGCATCAATGGCCTCGACACCCAATATATGGTTCGTGACGTGGTCGATCTGGTCGAGCAGTGCGGCGCCAAGCTGGACACGGTTTTAATCCCTAAAGTGGGCGTTTATTCCGATGTTTATATGGTCGAAGCCATGCTGAACCAGTTAGAAATGCAGCAGGGTCTGAAAAACAAAATCGGTATTGAAGCCTTAATTGAAACCGCACTGGGCATGTCTAATGTGGAAGATATCGCACGCAATGGCGCATTAGGCCGTCTTGAGGCATTGCATTTTGGTGTGGCCGATTATGCCGCAAGCAACCGTGCCAGAACCACTAACATCGGTGGTTTAAATCCTGACTATCCCGGTGATCAATGGCATTTTGCGATCAGCCGGATGACGGTTGCTTGTCGCGCCTATGGTTTGCGTCCTATTGACGGTCCTTTCGGCGATATTAAAGATCCAGGAGGTTACAAAGCGGCAGCAAGACGCGCGGCGGCCTTAGGCTGTGAAGGTAAATGGGCGATACACCCATCGCAAGTCGAATTAGCCAATGAAATATTCACCCCGCCTGCGTCTGAAGTTGAAAAAGCAAAACGCATACTGGCTGCTTTGAAAGAAGCGGCAGCGCAAGGTAAAGGCGCAGCAGCATTAGACGGTCGTTTGATCGATGCAGCCTCGGAAAAAATGGCCAATAACGTGGTCAGGGCTGCCGAAGCTATCGCAGCAAAAAAATAATTTGTTTTGTAGCTCGGGTTCGCTCTAGGACACCAAGGGCGGCGTAACCCGATAACCGAAGCCGAAGCATGCCGGGTTAAACTACATTAACCTGGCTTATACAACACACAAACAGGAGATGCTGTGGATATTCATGAGTATCAGGCGAAAGAAATTTTAAGCGGTTATGGCGTAAAAATCGCCGAAGGCGGTATGGCCTACAGCCCGGAAGAAGCCGTGCAACGCGCCAGAGATATTGGCGGACATATTTGGGCGGTAAAAGCACAAATCCATTCCGGTGCGCGCGGTAAAGCGGGCGGTATTAAAATCTGCAAAACGCACGACGAAGTTGAAGCGGCGGCAGAAGCTTTATTAGGCAAAAGACTGATTACTCACCAAACCGGCCCGGCAGGCAAGGTATGCGGCCGATTGTATGTCGAAGCAGGGACCGATATTGCCAAGGAAATGTATTTTTGTTTCCTGGTTGATCGCAGTTCAGAGCGAATTGTGATGGTTGGTTCCGCTCAAGGCGGAATGGAAATTGAGGAGCTGGCTGAAAACAACCCCGAGGCCATTACCAAAATTTATATCGAACCCGCAGTGGGTCTGCAAGATTACCAGGCGCGCGAAATGGCTTTCGCATTGGGTCTGGATCCTGAATTATTGAGCCATGCGGTTAAAACCATCAGGGGATGTTATCGTGCCTTGCGTGAGCTTGATGCCAGCATGTTGGAAATCAATCCGTTGGTGGTTACTCGTAGCGACGAGTTGGTTGCATTGGATGCCAAAATGGGCTTTGACGACAACGCGTTGTTCCGTCAGCAAAAAATTTCGGAATTGCGCGATAAGACTCAGGAAGATCCACGCGAAATGGCGGCTGCCGACCGTGGTTTAAGCTATGTAGGTCTGGATGGCGACATCGGCTGCATGATTAACGGCGCCGGTTTGGCGATGGCGACTATGGACATGATTAAACTGGCTGGCGGCGAGCCTGCCAACTTTCTTGATGTCGGTGGCGGTGCATCGGCTGAGCGCACCGAAAAAGCCTTTCGCTTAGTATTGGCCGACAGCAATGTAAAAGCCATGCTGGTTAATATTTTTGCCGGTATCAACCGTTGCGACTGGATTGCCGAAGGCGTCGTTGAAGCGGTTAAGAAAATCGATATGAAAATACCGTTGATTGTCAGGTTGTCAGGCACTAATGTAGAAGAAGGCCGCCGTATTATCGCAGAAAGCGGCTTGCCTATCATTACCGCAGAAACGTTGGCCGAAGCGGCTGAAAAAGCGGTGCAGGCGCGTAATAAAGCGGTTGCAAAAGAAGCGGCTCAGGGAGCGTAAAATGGCTATTTTAATTAATGAAACAACCCGCATTATCGTTCAAGGCTTTACCGGAAAAATCGGCAGCTTTCACGCCCAAGACATGATTAACTATGGCTCCAACGTCGTTGGCGGCATTACGCCTGGCAAAGGTGGACAAACTCACTTGGGCTTGCCGGTTTTTAATACCGTAAAAGAAGCCGTAAACCAAGTTGGAGCTGAAGCCAGTATTATCTTTGTTCCTCCGGCGTTTGCCGCTGATTCGATTATGGAAGCTGCCGATGCAGGCATTAAATATTGCGTGGCGATTACTGACGGTATTCCTACTCAGGATATGATGACGGTTAAAAACTTTCTGCGTCGTTTCCCTGTTGAGCAACGGATGATATTGACCGGCCCCAATTGCGCGGGCACGATCAGTCCGGGCCGAGCGATGCTGGGCATTATGCCGGGACATATTTACATGCAGGGCAACGTCGGCATCGTCGGCCGTTCAGGTACCTTGGGCTATGAAGCCGCTGACCAGATGAAACGCCTGAATATAGGTATTTCAACCTCTGTCGGCATCGGCGGTGACCCCATCAACGGCAGTTCGCACCGGGATATTTTGGAAAAATTTGAAGCCGACCCGGAAACCAAAGTGGTGGTCATGATTGGCGAAATCGGCGGCCCGCAGGAAGTTGAGGCCGGAATTTTCGCCAAAGAAAATATGACTAAGCCGGTCATCGCCTATATCGCCGGTTTAACGGCGCCGGAAGGTCGGCGCATGGGTCATGCCGGCGCGATTATTTCATCGGCGGGCGAAAGTGCCGCAGAAAAAGTAGCTATACTGAAAGAGTTTGGCGTCACTATCTGTCCGACGCCGGCGGCCATGGGTGAGACGGTAGCTGCAGTGTTGGCTAGGTTGTAACTGAAAGGCTATGACAGTCGTGGTAATTGGTGAATCTTTTAATACCCACAGGGCGTAAATGAAAATACTTATTCTTGGAGCCGGTGTTACCGGCTCATCGGTTGCCGGGGCATTGGCAAGCGAGGAGAACGATATTGTCGTCGTTGATTTCAGGACGGAGTTGCTCGATGCATTAAAAGAGCGTTTTGATATTGCTACGGTTGCCGGTAACGCGGCGCATCCGAGAGTGCTTGAGCAGGCCGGAGCCCGGACTGCCGATATGATTATCGCGGTTACCGACAGCGACGAGACCAATATGCTGGCGTGTGTGATCATCAATGCGCTTTACAGCCGGCCGAAAACGATTGCCCGTGTGCGGGCTGTCGATTATCTGAAAAATCCGCAATTGTTCGGGCCGAACGGCATTCCGGTGGATATTGTTATCAGTCCGGAGCAAATCGTTATGGAAGCTATCCGTAATTTAATCGAATTTCCCGGCGTTCAGCATATTTCCGATTTTGCTGATGGGCTGGTACGCCTTTTTTCGGTCAAAGTGGTGGCGGACGGTTCTTTAACCGGAAAAAAAATCAAAACCCTGAAAGAGCGCCTGGTTGGCGGTAAGATTCGTGTTGTGGCTATTTTTCGGCGAGGTATTCCGCTGATAGTGAACGGCGAGGCTGTTATTGAAACAGGCGATGAAGTTTTTTTTGTCGCGCCTCGGGAAGAAGTGCGGCGAGTATTGAAGGAGTTGAATAAGCTGGAGGCGCCATTAAAGCGAATTATCATTGCCGGTGGCGGTCATGTCGGCAAGCGTTTGGCGCTGGCATTGGAAAAAGATCACCAAGTAAAAATCATTGAAAAAGATCCCAGGCGCGCTCACAAAATAGCCAATGATCTTGATCATGCTGTGGTGCTTTTGGGTGATTGTGCCGATGAAGCGATGCTGCTTGATGAGTCTGTCGGTAGTACCGATTTGTTTTGTGCAATTACTGAAAATGACGGGGTCAACATCGTTTCGGCTTCTTTGGCAAAAAGTTTGGGTGCGCGCAAAGCTATCTGCTTGCTCAACCATGTTTCGTACAGCAAACTTCTGCCTGGAACAGGAATTGATGTTGCTGTGTTACCCAATCAGGAAACGCTGGGCAGTATCTTAAAGCATGTACGCCGCGGTGACGTGGCGCAAGTCAGTTCTCTATGCGGAGGTACTGCTGAAGCTATCGAGGCTATTGCGCACCAAAGTAACGATCTGAATTCCGTCGTCGGGTTTCGGGTGGATTCTATTAACTTCCCGGAAGGCATTGTGATGGGTGCGCTTATTCGCAATCAGCAAGTCATTTCGATTCATCATGAGACGGTATTCGAAGAAGGCGATCATGTGGTGATGTTTGCGATGGATAAAAAATTGGTCGTAAACATCGAGAAAAAGTTTCAGCCTCTTTAATGTGCAAAGCGGAAAGCGGTTCAGCATCGGCACCTTTCCGTTGTACCTTGTTTAAACTTCAAATGCGCTCATGAATGTCATCTTTACTATCATCAATATTTTCGGGTTAGTCACTATAGGGTTCGGCGGCTTAATGGCCACTTGTTTGTTGACCTCCTTTATAGCTGATGACGGCGCAACCGGCGCTTTTTATCAAGGTTTTTTGATTACTGTGTTGCTGGGTGCGTTGATGTTTATCCCGACGTTACGTATACCAAAAAAGGTGACGCGGCAAACAGGCTTTTTGCTGGTAGCGATTACGTGGTCAATAATCCCTGTATTTTGCACGTTGCCGTTTATGATATATCTGCCTGGGCTCAGTTTTGTCGATGCTTATTTCGAGACTGTTTCCGGCTTGACTACCACAGGAGCGACCGTATTTAGCGGTCTTGACCAGTTGCCGATGTCGATTAATTTGTGGAGGCATGAATTATGTTGGATAGCGGGTATGGGCATCATTATTTTTGCGGTGGCCATTTTGCCTATTCTGGGTATCGGCGGTATGCAATTGTATATTGCGGAGTCACCGGGCGTAGTCAAGGAATCGGACTTGCCGCCGCGCATAGCGCAAACCGCGAAAGCTTTGTGGCTGGTTTATGCGGGCATTACCTTGGCTTGTATTATCGCCTTGCGCTTGGCAGGTATGGATTGGTTTGATGCTATTTGCCATGCTTTTTCTGCGATGAGTTTAGGCGGATTTTCCACTCATGACAGTAATGTCGGTTTTTTCAATTCGCTATCTATCGAGATGGTGTTAACTATCTTTCAATTGCTGGCGGCGATCAATTTCGCCACTCATTTTGTGGCTCTTAGGAAAGGTTCATTTAACCCTTATGTCGATGACAGGGAAGCAAGGGCTTTCCTCGCTTTGGTGTTGGGGAGTTGTCTGATAACGGCATCTGTGTTGTGGCATGCCGGCACTTATTCGGATTTTTCTTCCGCGTTACGCCATGCCACGTTTAATTTGGTCACCATCGCGACCGATTGCGGCTTTGCTACTCAGGACTTCAATCAGTGGCCTATTTTTGTGCCAATGTGGATGTTGTTTTTAAGTTGTGTTTCGGCTTCTTCCGGCTCCACCGGCGGCGGGATTCGGATGATTCGTACCATTATCCTGATGAAGCAGGCACGTTTGGAGTTGTTTAAGTTTATTCATCCTTTTGCGGTCAAATCCATGAAGATCGGCGACACCGTAGTGAGTAATAAAATTGTTGCCTCTGTGACCGGATTCATTTTTTTGTATTTCATCAGCATTGTCATTCTGGTATTCATGCTGCTGTTGAGCGGTATGGATTTTATTAGTGCATTCTCGGCTATTATCGCTTGTTTTAACAATGCCGGTCCTGGTCTAAACCAAGTAGGACCAGCGACTAACTACGCCAGTCTGAGCGATATTCAAACGGGTATTTGTATCTTTGCGATGCTCTTGGGGCGGGTACAGATATTTTCCATTGTTATTTTATTTGTACCGGAATTCTGGAGAAAATAAATTGAAGGGATGTGGCGGGTTTTTAAAGATTCTCCGAAGCCTTTTTAGTGAAAGTAAAAGACCTTATGGCTGGCTTTGAGAGTAGCGGCCGATATGGGAATTCAGGTAGAGATGGTTGGGTAAGTTTGTATTTTGTAACTAAAAGTAAAGCTTGTAAAAACAAAAAACCCAGCTTATAGCTGGGTTTTTTGGCACCGCCAGTAGTTCTATTTACAGTTGAATAGAGCTAGAAACTTTTTGTGCAGATTTATCTGGATCATCCAAGCAGCCAGTTAAACCAATAATCATTAATGTCATAGCTATAACAGATAAAATTTTATTCATACGAATATCCTCCAAAGGGGTTTCAATTATTTTTATTAATTTGCGCCATTAAATTAAAGCACATGCATTTTATATCATGACTGGAATGATGATGCAATAATAAAAGTTGATTAATTATCCGGTCAGTTAAAGCTGGTTAATGTTGTCCGGTAAATCAAAAGAAATCCGGTTGTCAATCCATTTTGCCGTTCCGATAGTGCTCCACGGAGAAGTAAAATTCTTGTGCAATTGATCATAAACCCAGTAAGACGGCGCATCGATTCTTTTAAGTTTTATGTTGAAAACGACATTATTAATATTTAAACCGATTTTCTGGCTCCAGAAAGCGGTGACTTTCATGATGAATTTATGCAAGCGTTTGTTATCAATGTTTGGCGTAACGGCAATATTGGCCCACATGGAATGAACGCGACCCCAGTTCGGAGCAAGAAGCCGGCCCTGCTCATTGACAAAGGGCAGCCAATGTTCAGTGCCGTTCTGGTCGGTATAGCTGATCGCTAAAATATGATCATAGCCCGCAAAATGGTCATGTAGATAAAGCGCATGTGGTGTAATGCCTAAAAAGGTCTGTGAGGCCATTAAAATCGCGTTACTGGCTTGTGAAATAGGACTCTGAGGAATGTCGGCATTAAGTCTGTAAATAAGCGCGTAATGGATCGAACTGTTTAATTGTAAAACGAGCAGAGCAAGTAATATTTTTGCCAGCTTTCTGGAAAACGCATTCGGTTTTTGCGTAGCCATATTTTCAAAAAAATGATGGTATAGGGTGGTGTCCGGCAGGGTTTGTGGCGTAAGGCAAATTGAAGTGCAAGGGATTCGGCTGCGTGAATCGGCAATAGACCGGTATTTTTTTAATGCAAATTGATGAATTCCCGGAAGTCTCAGCATGATGCCAATCGGGAATAGATAAGCCATTTTTATAAAGATTTGAGCATAGGTGTCAACGCCCGAATAAAGGCGGCCGCCGCTATCCAGCGCATATAAATCGGTTAATAAGGTTTCATTATTGATGTAAGCAAGCGCCGGGTAGTGTTCGGCATGTTCCTGAGCGTTTTTAAAGTCTATGCGGCTGAATATGTCGAAATGATTAAGGATCAGAACGGTACGATTACACAAAGGGCATAGCTGGTCATAAAATACGGTAAGAGATGGCTGCTTTGCGGTAAGCAGTCGGCCAATATAGCGCCACCATTTAAAAGGAACAAGTAATGTATAAAAGATGAGCATTCCCAAGCCAAAAGGGTAAATATTAAAAGACAAGGTAATGCCAAGATGAAGTCCGAGACCGATTAATAAATAAGCTATGCGTAACCGACGATTGGCGAAAAAGAATATGAATGTAAATTGAAAGATTAAAATTGTGTAACCAAGGGCATTTTGTAACAGCTTATTGTTCAGTAAATACGACATGTCGATGGCTGAAACATAATAAGGCTGCGTTGCGGGCAGCCAAGTTCCAAGGCCGTTGCGCCAGTGCTCGGCAAACATTTTGTGTATGGCTGAGTCAAAGTAGAGAAATCCGAGGCAAATGGCAACAGGCAGGATATAAGCAAGAGTTGAAACGGTTGGTTTCGGGTAGGTGCTGTAATGAGTAAAAGGTGTACTCAGTTTATGTCTAAGGGTATCTATTGAAAATGCTCGATCTCCAGGCATAAAAAGTAGAAAAAATCCTGCTCCGATCATGAATAAATCAAAGCCGCCGTCAAAATCACGTTGCATAGGAGTGAAATTAACAAAAATAATCCAAATAATATAATTGCAGGTTACAGCAAATTGATAGCGGTAACCGACAGTAACAAACGCGGCAATAACGGCCCAGAGGCACAGGAAAAAAGGAATCATCGGAAATTCGACGTCTATATACGGAATAGGGTCGAAAATTAAGTGATTAAAATACAGGAGGAAAATGATTTCCTGTAGAGTGATTAAACCGTAAAGAATCCGAAATAAGCCTATGCCTGTAGCAGGAGCTTGTTTGGAATGAAGTTCTAAAGTTTTAGTAGATATAAGTTTATACATTTCATGATTAGAAAAATCGGGAAGATGTATAAATTATATAAGAAATGTAGGGTTTATGTATTGAAACATGCAGACAAAACAAAGGCCGCAGTCAATTCATTAAAGAATTGAGATGTACGGCCTAAGTTAAGATTAAATCGGTTGGCGACTTATTTTTCGTCGTCTGGGTGCTCAGCGAATACCCACTTTACCAGGAAGTAGCCAGCGGCTATAACCACAACCGCGCCGACCATACCAGCTGGTTCTTTTAACATTTCGGTGATATCTAAGATCGCTCCCATGGGATGTCCTACCTATAGTTTTGTATTTTTAGAAATATTGCTAATTGCATAGCAAACGGAATGAGCATAATACTGTAGGGAAAGTTAAAGTCAAGGCTTATTGTTATGTGTTTTTTGTTGGTGAGATGTAACTATTGTTCCCGGTTGAAATTTATTGCTCGATAGCCGGTGTGGTATAGTTTAAAATCTATTTTTGAGTGCTGATACATTTTGAAATAAGGAATTAAGATGAATAGATGCGTTAAAATATTACCACTGGTCGCAATTTTCTTTACGTTATCGGCAAATGCTGACGTTCAACTAAAAGATAATTCTGAAATTTTAGGGAAATGGAATCTTCATGATGAAGCGGTTACGTTAACTGGCCAAAAAAAGGCCATAACACAGGAATGGGACTTTAGGCCGGATGGAACCCTTATGTCGACGGCATCTGATGTTGCTGGACGAATCAGTGAGTTGAAGATTGCCATTAAGTACTCCATCGAAAATGGGGAAATTAAAAAACAGGTGGCTCCTGGACGAGAAAAATATGAATCCTGCAAAGTGATTGAAAAAGAGGGTCCAAACATGATATTAAAGTGTGCATATTTCTTCTTTCTAACAAAAAAATAATTTAAAAAAAGGATATAGCTATGATAGGTGGCATTATAATGATTTTTGTAGCTCTCTGGATTTACCAGTCGGCTATGAGGGCAAAGACGAGTAATGTAATAATGTGGGTTGCGATTGGTGTAGTTGCTTTTTTTGTAGTACAGCTGGGATTTATCGATATCAATCTTTATATTTTGGAGTCAATACGAGGCGGTGAAGGTGGTAGCGACTACGAGCGTGATTTAACCACCATTGGCGATAGAAAAAATGAAGGCGGTTTTCAGGGATTTGGCGGCGTTCTGCTTTCAATATACTTGGAACTGATGCCATCGATCGTCGGTTTCTTAGCAGCGGCGTTGATTCGGGTAAAGTTTATTACCAAAGAACCAATTACAGTTGGCAACTTATTTGGCGGCCTCAAAGAAATGTTTCAAAGCATCAAACAAAGCTTTAAAACGACATCTGAGAAGTAACACAGGCAGTTGGTTATAAAAAAAAGCCCAAGTAACGCTTGGGCTTTTTTTATGGCTGCAGATTGCGTAGTCTATAGTTTCTAAATGTTAATTGCCTAAAATAGCAGAAACAAGAAATACCAGACCGATCACGAAAAGTACGGTAAAAATCACTCCTCCAATAAGATACGCTGAAAGATGTCCCTCTTTTAAATCGCTTTGCCTGTTTGCGTCGCTTTGTATTCCAATAGCGGCAGCTAGCACGCTTCTTATGACTTGAGTGATGGTTGGTTTTGACATGCTCATCTCCGGCAAAATAGTTAAAAATAATAGTGCTTGGCGGTATTTTAAGCAATGATTATATCCACCCATAACCCTTGACGGTTCCTATGAGAAAAACAGAATTATTAAAGCAGCAATTATCCCAGCGCATTCTATTTCTCGATGGCGCGATGGGTACGATGATCCAAAGTTATAAATTAGAAGAAAAAGATTATCGCGGCGAACGTTTTGCCCAATGGGAAGTCGATCTTAAGGGTAATAACGACCTTTTGTCGTTGACCCAGCCGGACATTATTAAAGCCATTCATAGCGCTTATTTTGAAGTTGGCTCCGACATTGTCGAGACCAATACCTTCAACGCGACCAGCATCGCCATGGCCGATTACAAAATGGAATCGCTGGCCTATGAGATTAATGTCGAAGCAGCCCGCATTGCAAAGCAAGCGGCTGATGAATTCACCCAAAAAACGCCGGAAAAACCGCGTTTTGTAGCAGGTGTATTGGGCCCTACCAACCGCACGGCGTCCATGTCGCCCGATGTTAACGATCCTGGTTTTCGTAATATCTTTTTCGACGACTTGGTCGTAGCTTACACCGAAGCAACCAAGGGCCTGATTGACGGTGGAGCGGATATTATTCTGATCGAAACCGTTTTCGATACCTTGAATGCCAAAGCCGCTATTTTTGCAGTCGAACAATATTTCGAACAGATCGGTTACAAACTGCCGGTGATGATTTCCGGAACGATCACCGATGCATCCGGCAGAACGCTTTCCGGGCAAACCGTTGCCGCTTTCTGGAATTCACTTAAACATGTCGAGCCGATCTCTTTCGGTTTTAACTGCGCGTTAGGCGCAACAGAATTACGTCAATATATCGATGAATTATCGAGCATTGCAGATACCCATATTTCCGCTCACCCCAACGCGGGTTTGCCTAATGAGTTTGGCGAATACGACGAAACGCCCGAAGCGATGGCCGAAGAACTGGCCGACTGGGCAAAAAACGGCTACCTGAATATTATCGGCGGTTGTTGCGGAACCTCGCCTGCGAATATCAAAGCGATAGTCGAGGCCGTACAACCCTACAGTCCCAGAATAGTTCCTGAAATACCCAAACAATGCCGGTTATCAGGACTAGAGCCCCTGAACATCGGCCCGGATTCGTTATTCGTCAATGTCGGCGAACGCACCAACGTGACCGGTTCGGCCGTATTCAAACGACTGGTTATCGACGGCGATTTTGAAACGGCACTCGACGTTGCCAAACAGCAAGTCGAAAATGGCGCACAAATTATCGACATCAACATGGATGAAGGTATGCTGGACTCCAAAGAAGCGATGGTGCGCTTTTTGATGCTGATCGCCTCCGAGCCTGATATTGCCAAAGTGCCGATCATGCTGGATTCGTCCAAATGGGAAATTTTGGAAGCCGGCCTTAAATGCATTCAGGGTAAAGGCGTGGTCAATTCGATCTCGCTGAAAGAAGGCGAAGCAGCGTTTATCCAACACGCCAAACTGGTACGCCGCTATGGCGCTGCGGTTATTGTGATGGCTTTTGATGAAGCAGGACAGGCTGATACCAAAGCCCGGAAAATCGAGATATGCCAACGCGCCTACAAGATTCTGACCGAACAAATCGGCTTCCCGCCCGAGGACATTATTTTCGACCCCAATATCTTCGCGGTCGCCACCGGCATCGACGAGCACAACAATTACGGCCTGGACTTTATTGAAGCCACGGCCGAGATCAAACGTACTTTGCCTTACGCATTGATTTCCGGCGGCGTTTCCAACGTATCGTTTTCTTTCCGGGGCAACAACCCGGTGCGGGAAGCGATCCATGCAGTATTTTTATACCATGCGATACAGGCAGGCATGGATATGGGCATCGTCAATGCCGGCCAATTGGCGATTTATGAAGATATTCCCAAAGACCTGCGCGATGCGGTTGAAGCTGTGATATTAAATACTCACGACGGCAGCGGTACCGATAAATTGCTGGAACTCGCCGAGAAATATCGCGGCGACGGCAGCAGCTCTTCAAAAGAGCAGGATCTGGAATGGCGCAGCTGGCCAGTTAGCAAGCGTTTGGAACATGCACTGGTAAAAGGCATCACCGATTACATCGATGAAGATACCGAACAGGCAAGACTGGAAGCCGAACGGCCGTTGCACGTTATCGAAGGCGCATTAATGGACGGTATGAACGTAGTCGGCGACTTGTTCGGCGCGGGCAAAATGTTCCTGCCGCAAGTGGTCAAGTCGGCACGTGTGATGAAAAAAGCCGTGGCTTATCTGATGCCGTATATGGAAGCTGACAAAGCCGCAGGCGACCGGCAAACCAACGGCAAAATCCTGATGGCGACCGTAAAAGGCGATGTACATGACATCGGCAAGAATATCGTTGCCGTGGTGCTGCAATGCAACAACTACGACGTGATTGACTTGGGCGTGATGGTGCCTGCCGAAAAAATTCTGCAAACCGCGCGCCTCGAAAACGTCGATATTATCGGTTTAAGCGGCCTGATTACCCCGTCGCTGGATGAAATGGTGCATGTCGCCAAAGAAATGCAGCGTCAGGGATTTACCATGCCGTTGATGATAGGCGGCGCTACAACTTCGCGCGCGCATACCGCAGTAAAAATCGCCCCGAATTACGACGGCCCGATTGTTTACGTGACCGATGCGTCGCGCGGCGTCGGCGTAGCCAGCAACTTGCTGAGCGCCGATTTAAAAGATGCGTTCGTAAAAAGCATCAGCGAAGAATATGAAGAAGTTAGGGAACGGCACAAAGGCCGCGAAGCCAAAACCAAGCAACACTCTATAGAAGAAGCCCGCCGCAATAAATTCAACTGGGGCAATTACGAGCCGGCTAAACCTTCATTTTTAGGGATAAAAGTTATCGATCATTTTCCATTGGATACGCTGGTTTGGTATATCGACTGGTCGCCGTTTTTCCAAACCTGGGAAATGGCCGGAAGCTATCCAAAAATACTTGACGATAAAGTCGTTGGCATTGAAGCCAGAAAGCTGTTTGACGATGCCCAGGACATGCTGAAAAAAATCATCAATGAAGAATGGGTGACCGCCCGCGCTGTGGTCGGCTTTTTCCCCGCCAACAGCGACGGCGATGATGTCGTTGTGTACACCGATGACACCCGCACCCAGAAAAAGGAAGTCCTGCATCATTTGCGTCAGCAGAACGTCAAGGCTCCGGGGAGACCCAATTATTGTCTGTCCGATTTTATCGCCCCGGTTGACAGCGGCAAAGCCGACTATATCGGCGCTTTTGCGGTAACGACAGGCATCGGCATAGAACAAAAACTGCATGAATTTGAACTGGATAATGACGATTACAGCTCAATCATGCTCAAAGCGCTGGCCGACCGGTTGGCCGAAGCGTTTGCAGAATACATGCATCAGGTGGTCAGGAAAGAGTATTGGGGCTATGCCAAAGATGAAACGCATGAGGCCAATCAATTAATCAACGAAGCCTATCAAGGCATACGGCCGGCGCCCGGTTATCCTGCGTGTCCCGATCACACCGAGAAGGGCAAGTTGTTTGAGCTGCTCAATGTGACCGAACATACCAGCATAGAACTAACCGAAAGTTATGCGATGTACCCGGCATCAGCAGTAAGCGGCTGGTATTTCTCGCATCCCGAGTCGCAGTATTTTAATGTCGGCAAGATAGACAGAGACCAACTGCAAGATTACGCCAGACGTAAAGGCATAGCAGAAGAAGTCGCCGAGCGCTGGCTGGCGGCGCATTTGCATCATTGATATGCGCTTGATACTGTTCGGCACCTCCGGCTGTCATCTTTGCGAGAAGGCGGAGGTTATTGTTAATGCCTGTGTGCCGGGTGGTGTTGAGACTGTGGATATTGCCGAACAGGAGCAATGGCTGGAGCGATATGCTGTGCGTATTCCGGTTTTGTATGACTCTGAGACAAAACAGGAGCTAGGATGGCCGTTTGATCAAGTTGAGGTTGAAGAGTTTATTGGTCGCGTAGCACGGTAGGCCGGAATAAGGCCATCCAAGCGCGTAGCGCGAGGTGGTGTTTCCGGCGAGTTTCGGTGGGATTTGCCGGAAACACCAGTTCTCGCTGTCGCTCGAACCGTCTTATTCCGGCCTTGTATATTAAATACATCTCTAAAACACAGGATTATGTGACACAAAAAAGTTTATAGTGATAAGCGATTTTCTGGGGAAGCCGATCCGGCCTTAAGCTCTGAGCTTGTTCGTAGATAGGCTCCCCACCCTCGTCATCCATGCCGTGAAGTATCTGAGACCTGTAAGCATAAGCTTCTGAGTCTGCATTCACAAGGACGGTAGGTGAAGTGCCAGGGTTGGGAAACCAGTCATCATCATAACAAAATATCTATAAAGAGATCAAAAACATGAATTATGCAGGCATTGATGTTAGCCATAAAGAACTTGTTATCGTGGTCAGTGTAAAAGGCAAAGCTCACAAAGCCAAAACCTTTGAAAATACCGCATTCGGTCACAAAGCTCTCATTCAACTGTTATCCAAATTAAAAGGAGGCTCCAGAGTGTGTATGGAAGCAACGGGGGTTTATCATTTTGATTTGGCAGTAGCACTGAGTCGTGCCGAAGGTATTGAAGTGATGGTTATCAATCCGAAAGCGTCACATAACTTTGCCAAGGTGCTGATGAAACGCAGTAAAACCGATGCGGTTGATGCAGAAATATTGGCGGTTTATTGCGAAAGGATGCCTTTTGAAGCGTGGCAACGCCCAGCCGATGAGCGTATTGCTTTAAGAGCACTTGCTCGAAGAATTGCCGCTTTGACCAAGCTAAAAACTCAAACTAAAAACCAGCTGCATGCGTTAAAAGCCACCGAAGAAACACCCTTGTTAGTGATTGAATACACGGAAGAATTGATTAAAGTCGTGGATAAACAAATTCAAGTCCACCGCGATAGTGCGCGTCAATTAATCCAGCAACACGATGAGCTGGCAGAAGCCTTTGCGTTGATGACAGGCATCAAAGGTATTGCCGTGGCGAGCGCCGTGCCACTGTTGGGAGAATTGATGATATTGCCTAAAGACATGAGTGCCAAGCAATGGGTCGCTTATGCGGGTTTAGATCCACGGCAATTTGAATCGGGTCGCAGTGTGACGAAAAAGCCCCGCATCAGCAAGGCGGGTAATAAATTCGTTCGCCGAGCACTGTATATGCCCGCATTGGTTGCAACGTGCCATGAGCCTCATATTAAAGGCTATTACACGCATATGATTCAAGACAACGGTTTAAAGAAGATACAGGCTGTATGCGCGGTCATGCGCAAACTTTTACACGCCCTCCATGGCATGCTGAAAGCTAAAAAAGAATTTGACGGGACTCGTTTTTACACGTTTCCTGTTGAAGCAAAATCATAAAATTTTATGATTTCTTGCAAAATTGGGCTTGTGGTTTAAGAGAGTATCTACAGGACTAAGTTGGAGTTAGGATGGCCGTTTGACGAAGTTGAGTGAGGATTTTATTAGTCGTGTAGCCCGTATGTAGCATAGTGGAATACGGGATAATCAGAGCTACCAAGCTCCAGATTCTGCAAGCCCTATCCAGGCTAGTGTGTCATGAAGAAAGGCGGAAGCCTTTTATGCTGTATTAAAGATGAGAGTAGGCCTCTCGATTTCGGCGACCAGCCGCTGGAATCAAACCACCCTGTGCGGCATAGGTTAAAAGCCTTTGTCGTGAGCGACAGGGAAAAGGCGGTC
>Ga0208270_100092_pt1 | contig 59246 bp, 55 predicted proteins | sample LakWasM109_LOW13_2_FD_183925 | JGI IMG/M metagenome (GOLD analysis project Ga0208270, IMG submission 183925) | Freshwater sediment methanotrophic microbial communities from Lake Washington under simulated oxygen tension - Sediment Metagenome... | ecosystem: Environmental > Aquatic > Freshwater >...
TGAAAGATACCCTGGAAAAACTTCCCACCTGGTCCAACAGCCGCATCGATGAACTGCTACCTTTTTATATCGGAGATTGATTCAGAGAAAAACAGTTCTGACTATGTGGTTGGGGCGTGCGCTTACGATGCAATGTCGAAAAAGGCCAATCAATCGGCCGTTTGGCATAGCCATGCTTGACGGGGTTATAGTGAATATAGTCCACATGTTTTTCAAAATCGCACTCGTCCCTGATTTGATGTTCCCAATAGCGCCGCTGCCAAATGCCGCGTTCGCGTTTTTTAACCCGACTGGCACGAATGGACTCGGTTTTTTCCAAGCCACGGGAAAAACTCGATTTGATCAATGACCAACGCATCGGATAGTCGGCATCGCCTTCGGGTAATTTCCAGATCGCGTGAAGATGTTCGGGGAGGACAACTATGGCCTCAATGACGAATGGATGGGTGCGCTTTACTATTCGGGTAACTTCTCGTAATTCGTCTATATGTTGTACCAGCAAGTCAGACCGCCGGTTTGCGAGGTTGACCGTAAAAAAATAAGTTGCGCCTGCTGTTTGGGCTCTTCGATAACGCATGCTCACTTCCTGCTTAACGTTGGATGTTGGGCTTCATTGCATTCAGCCCAACCTACGGCCCTTGGCCCTGCTCACATGTTAAACAACATGTTTCTAAGTCGACTTAGTGCTCCAGCTTTCTGAATAAAACTCCCATTCATAAAATCATTCATGACGGTAATAAGCTCTTCATCATCCACCAAATCATCATCGAACCCGAATTCATGAAAGTATCGATTCAACTTACAGGCGCCTATTGTAAAAATACCCTTTGAGCTTAAGTCTATATAGATTCTCCCTTTTTTCAGAATGTGATCATCATAGACATCAAAATGAGGGTGAACGATTTTAAATGCACTTGAAGAACGTGGATATTGAACAACTTTCTTAGCCAACGTATCAGGAATTTCGTTAAATACTTCTTGATTCCTTTTGATAGTGTTACAGTCTGAACATACGATACAAAGGTTCCTTGGTTCAAATATGAATTGAGGATAAATAGACTTTGGAACTATGTGTTCGATATGCGCGTTACTAGCAGAAACTAGTGAAACATCACTTTTACAATATGCACATATCCCAACTTGTTCCTTCCTATAAAATGCTCTAATTGAGCTCCGTAGTGTTTGTAGATCATCTTTTCCCCAGTCAGAATGGGTGAAACTATGATCCCCCATTTTTTTAGTAATCAGCTCTTGCTCTTGTAAGCAAAAAACAATTTTTTTGTTAATTAGAGGTAGAGGCATAGTGATCGACAATCTCTTTAACGGATAAAATTAGATCATGAACAGGATCATTACTTTCAATTAAATCAAGCATGGATAACAATTTATTTAATAACTCATAATCCTCGTCCCCCACCGCTTTTTGCTTTTTAATTCTAGACAAAAGTCCGAATACAAGCCTGCTTACGTACTCATTTCTTGAGCCGGGTGCATCAAAAAGCTCTGCAAGCTGAAAATCAGATGATCTGTTATAGAAAAATGATGCGCTAAATATCTCGTTACTACTTAGCGATGTCACAAAGCAGTTTTCACTTTTTAACTTCGATACTATTTGCGGTGAATGCGTAGCTATAAAGAATTGACAACCACGATATTTGGAAAAAGTTTTAATTAGAAGACTCATGAAGTCTTCTTGCCATCTTGGATGAAGGCTAATTTCTGGTTCATCAATGAATACTAGGGAGTTATCGTTTATATTTCCAGCAATTCCTAGAATCATCACAAGCATGCACTGTTCACCAGAGCTTGCACGTCGTAGTGACATCGAGCCAAACTCATGCTTATGAAGCTTCATATCCATGAGGTGAATCAGATTTAGCTTAAGTAATATATTAAGGGACTCAAGAAGCTCTTTATCTTGGTACAGCTCTTTATTTAGGCTAAATACATCGCCGTGGGAAAAGTTTATGGAAATTGATATAGCGCTATCGTAACGCAGAACATTCTTTAGATTATTGATTGAACGCGTTATCTTCCATTTGTCTTCCTCATTTAAATCAACAATATTATCTAGAATTTTTGGTGACAGCTCTATACCAAGCTCATTTATCCACTCCAACTCTAACGGGTGATATATATTTTTCCAGGTTGTATCACTCTTTAATATTAACGAGTTAGGTATGATTTTCGACGATATATCACTGCTTAAATATCTAGTAGATTTAAAGCTTGGCTTGAAAATTAGTTGGATTTCAGTGGAAAATCCAAGTGTCTCAAATACTTCACAAAGTCGATCATAGTTTTCGTGTTTTAGGAAACGTTCAAGGATTCCATGCGTAGCAGATGATATTAGTGAAATTGAAGATGACCCGTAGGGACCGCTAGATCTCATACCAACGTACCTATAATTAGTTTTTGTATATTGCTCTTTGCTTTTTCCTCTCGGTGGCAACTTAAATTTGTCGAAAGGACTTGTAGATACTGCAATAACGCGAGGTTCATGTTGAAGCTCTTCACGATCTATACTTAGAATATTTGGCAGATATCGTTCAATCATCGTGAATTCATTCACCATGTTAGCAAGAAGCCGGCTTTTTCCAACTCCATTTTTTCCAACTATAACTGTATAAGTATTTGTATCATCTTCAGTGATCGAAGGAATAGTAAGAGGGACGGTTCTTTCGTCATGGTAAAAATAATCAATTCTGCGCATACTTTTCTTATTCCTGGTAAGTGCTAAAAAGTCCGGTAGAGTAGTACGCTGCGCGTACCCTAAGCCTAACGTATCATATCATTATCTTAAATATCCGGCTTGCCGTGCTCAAATCAATCTCGTCTACTACTATGCGGTACGCGCAGCGCACACATTTTTTGTTACATTTCGGTGTTGCGCTTATGTCTCTATTTCGGCGCGCTTATATTCCCGGCAGTTCCTTCTTCTTCACTGAGGTAACTGAACGACGCGCCCCGATTCTTTGTACGGATACCTCCTGCATTTTCCTACGCACTGCCATTCGCGAATGCCGCCAACGCTGGCCGTTTCGAATTGATGCAATAGTTTTGCCGGGCAATCATCTTCGTGCCATCTTGGCTCTGCCGGAAAGTGATATATGCTATTTGACATATTGGAGATGGATCAAAAAGGAATTCACCAAGACGTATCCGGCTGTCGATGGCAACGAAGGCTTCCCCCCCCCCGTTTAAGATAAGGTTAAGCCTGTCATGAGATTGTCGAACCATGATCGGCTTAACCGCCCCCCCATTCGACAAGCTCATGACAGTCTTCGATAATGCCTTTAGTCCTGAGCGTAGTCGAAGGGCCAAGGAGAACGGTTAAGCCTACCCGGCTGTTCAGAGGTACTGTGGCGCTGGCTTCGTGTTGCGCATTCCACCTTTCTCTTTCTTGCTATGTTAATCTAGCCAGACGGTAAAGGGTGTGAACCCGATGATTGCCCGAAGTGACGAACTTCAAGAGGCCACAACTCTTAATGGGTGAGCTCCCTTTGATGACTTGAATGATGTCTTGCTGTGGGGATTCCAGGCAATGTTAAATCAATATCTATTGCCTCGTGCGACCCTTTTATTTTTTCCATTAAGCTCAGATAATTTTGACCAAAGGAAATAACAAAATGATGAAATCAGACCAACTTGAAATTTTAATAAGCCGTTTCTCAAAATGGGCGGATAGCGCAAGTCGGTTTGTTGCCGTACTGCTCTTAAGTGATTCCGACAAAAAGGAAATAATATCTGACCGACTTGAAATTTTTACACACCGTTTCGCAAAATGGACAGGTAGAGCAAGCGGGTTTGTTGCAGCACTGCTGTCTATTTTTGTCTGGTTTGTAGTGGGATTAGTCTATGAATTTTCTCAGGGCTGGGAACGCGGATTAACGATCTATATTGGCGTCATTACCTTTCTAATGGTATTTCTAATACAACGCGGCCAGAATAAGGAAATTTCCATATTGCAGGTAAAGCTCAACGAGCTGATAGCAGTGACGAAGCATGCCGATAATCGATTAATCAATGTCGAAGACCTAACGGAAAAGGAAATTTCAGTTGTTCAAGAAATACATCATAAAATCGGGGAGGAGGATATTTGAGCCCTTCGGCTACGCTCAGGAGAGCCTTGTCGAGACATAATCGGCTTAACCGTCCACCCCGTCTTTAGTCATGAGCTTAGTCAAGGTCAGAGTGAACGGGATTTTACGCTGGTTCCCAAGCTTGGAGAGACTGTGAAAGTATTCATGTGGGAGGGGCTTTAGCCCCGAAAGTCGGGGCTAAAGCCCCTCCCACATGAATAAAACAATGACTGACAAGTCACTAAAATAGTATGCGTCATATTTTCAAGAATACTTTCACAGTCTCTTGGAGCTTGGGAACTAAATTATTCTATTAAGTGTTGCATTCAGCTCAGCCTACGGCCCTGACGGAGGATATCAATTCAAGTATTGATCCCGGTTCGATGCCATATATGATCATAAAACATCAAACTGATTGCGAAAATGAAGCAAATGAATCTGACCCGAAAAGATTTAGAACTCTATATCGGCAGTCGGGGTAGCTTATCGGATATTGAAAAATGGTACGCACAGCGTACCCGACGAAGGGGCTTTCATCAGCCTCTAAAACAAAGAAACCCAAGCATCCAAGACATGGGAATAACATCATGAAACAAACAGACGATATAAAGTCTGAGCCTCAAGTAAAAAATCCCTACTTCGCTCCGCGTAAACCGGGTATCGGCATTCACGCGCTGGCTTTGGCGGTATGCAGCACCGTCACTGCCAACGTGTATGCCATCGGTACGGCGACGCCGATCGATATCCCTGGGCTCATCATTCTGGATGCCAATGTTTCAGTCGATCACGTGAACACCGTAACGGTCGGCGCTACCGGCAATCCGCCCTTCGAGCTGGGCACTAGCGTTTATAAACTCCAGACGACGCAACCCTTCATAGGCATCCGTTCCTACTATGTCCCTACGGATTCCAACAAGGCAGGACAGGCGGGAGGCTGGATATCGCCGATTGCCGAAACTCGGGGCCTGAGTCGTGCGATGTTGCTGGATCGACTGGCCTTGCCGGTCTATACCGACGGCACCCGGAACAATACCTTTGCATTGGCCCTGATTCCCGCCGGGGTGACGTTCTGGAGCGGACCTGCGGGTGCGATTACAAGCTCTACCGTGGCGCCGGCGGGAGCTTACTGGGGAGCAGGTGGCGGCATCCAATATTACGTCGGCCGAAATGCCGGAGACGTCTCCGGCTTTCAGGTTCCGATCAGGAATTACGTTCTCGCCGCGCCGATGGGTGAGAACAACCTGCTTGCCTACAGCCCTCGGCTTACCGGCAATGCGCTGAAGGTGGGCAGTTATATGGACGGCCTCACCGTCCAGGCTTACAGCGACCTGGACAAGGTGCTCACCTCGCTGGACCTGATCAATCTTTCCGCACCTGCCGGTGATCAAAAACTGCAACAAGCGATCAACCAAATGGGCGCCGAGCGTCTTGGCGTACTCGGTCGAGCCGGTTTGTATCAATCAAGACTGTTCATGAACCAGTTGACCGCGGCTTCCAGCTCGTTCTCTCCAGGCAGCCGCGCTGTCTCAGCAACCGATGACAAGGGACGCCGGACCTGGATACATGCGCAAGGAACCTGGGCCAGGCAGTCATCCGACTCGGACCGCACCGGTTTTAGCCAAAACACCGCGATGGTGGTTGCAGGCATTGAAACGAACTACCAGGAGAATTGGAATTTCGGGGCCGCAGCCGGCTATCTATCCTCCGATCTTGATTGGGCCGCGAGCGCGCCCGGACAGGCAAAACTGGACACCGGCTATCTGGGCGGCTACGGCTCTTATCGGGCGGATGCGTTGATGGCAACCGGGCAATTATTTCTGGGTTACAGTGGTATCGACACCCGGCGAAACATCAATATTCCCGACGCAGGCTTGTGGCCCGGATACTCGTTCGCGGTAAACCGAAACGCTGACGGATCGACTCATGCCCTGTCCAGCGGCGCTCGCGTTGATGTTGCGCGGGTTTTTTCTTTAGAGAAAGTTGCGCGAGCGATTTCTTTGCAGAAAGTTAAGCTGACGCCTTTCGTGGGTCTTGAGTACCAACGCTTCGATCGAGGCAAATTTACCGAACAAGGTGCCGGCAGCATCGATTTGGCGGTGCAATCAAAAACACTTGACGACCTGCGCGCCCGAGTCGGTGTTTCCCTGGCGGTAGCACTCGGCAAGGCCGCTAGTCTGGACTGGTCTCTGGATAGCAGCGTGCTGACATCGCCCCGGCTCTGGAGTAATAACGGAACCCTCACTGCCGGCTTCGATGGACAAACGACAACCTTCCAGTCCGGTAGCTGGCGATCGCCAGCCGACCTTACACAGCTAGGCTTCGGCTTTTCAGGACACAGAAACAACGCGGAATTGGCTTTGACGTACAACTACGAACGGGGTTCCGGGCTTGAGGCAAGTGCAGTGATGGCAAATGGCGCTTGGCATTTTTGAACATTGAATGGCTGAACTGATTATTTGATGTTTACCTCATTTTCGTGCATTGCACTCATCGTTATACATAAGAGTCTGTTGGACATCGTCATTCGGGCAAGGAATGGCCGGATTGCAATGTAGGGCGCGCCCTACTCGATTAATATTTTTCTTACTTTAATGGCATTGACGCTGCGCGTGGGAGCGAAAATTATGGTGACGATATTTCGTTATTCCACGATATTTAGTAATAAGATCTTGCGGTAATTTCGGTTTTTTAATCTATAAAAACTATCAACTAATTGATTTTATTTGTGTTGTTGAACATAGCCTAGCCACGGCATAGGTCTTGCACTTTACTGGATAACATCCCGTTCTTGCGAGCCCAGCAACACCATGACTTCAACCGATAAAAATGCCCGAGCAGCGTGGGCGACATTAACCCACGACAGTCTTAACGCCCAGATCGGCAAGCGGACACTGTCCGGTGTGCAGTTTTTCTTCCTTAATTTCGGTTTGCTGATGGGCAACATCCTGGTGTTGTTCAATACCGGCGCGTTCGCGTCCGTCAGTCTGCATGCCACCGGCGATCTGGGGGTAAGCCCCAGTCACGCCGGTTGGATGCAGAGCTATTATTTCATCTCTCTGGCTTTGGCTTTGCCGGTCAGCTCCTGGCTGGCGGCTGCGGTCGGCGAAGTTCGGCTGTATCTGCTGGCGATGGTCGCGATGACATTGGCTTCATTGCTGTGCGCGGTCACCGGCGATTTGTTCTGGTTTTTGTCGGGCAGGGCGCTACAGGGTTTTTTCGGCGGCTTGACCATCCCGCTGTCGCAAACCCTGCTGATGCGCGAATATCCTGAATCTTCCAAATCCTTCGCGGTGTCGCTATGGAGCATTGCCGCATTAAGCCCTTTTACGCTGGGGCCCGCAGCCGGAGGTTGGGTTGCCGATCATTTGGGCTGGCGTTGGTTGTTCTACCTGAATGTGCCGCTGCCATTGCTGTCGGCGGCACTGGCCTGGGCTTTGCTGTTCGATAGACGCTCTTTGCAACGAAAAATGCCGTTTGATGGCGCCGGCTTCCTATTGCTGTCTGCCGCGTTGATGTGCTTGCAGACCGTGCTGAATCAGGGCCAGGATGCGGATTGGTACAACTCGGTCCAGTTGGTCGGCGTGGCGCTGGTTGGCTTGTTGATGTTGGTTTACTTCATCGTTTGGGAATTGGCGGAACGCTCGCCGTTGCTCGATTTGCGCCTGTTAGGCCGACGTAATTTCGCAATCGGCAGCATCATGCTCAGCCTGAGTTTTATGTTGATGTACGGTTTGTTGTCGGTGTTGCTGGTGCGCTTGCAGGTGGTGGCCGGTTATACCTCGTTCTTGGCCGGGAGTGTGTTATTGCCGCTGGTGTTTTTGGCCAAGCCGATGGCTGCTCTGATGCACCGGGTCGTGCATCGCTTCGATGCCCGCTTACTGGTTTGCATCAACATGCTGTTGTTTGCAGTGTATTGCGCCTGGATCAGCAGCTACGATTTTTTCGGGCGCGGCGGCTGGTTTAGCCAGCCGTTATGGGCGCAGGTATTGGAAGGTTTTTGCCTGGGCGGCTTGTTTGTGCCGCTGACCACACTGTTTCTTTTCGGTTTGACGCCGAGACGGCAAACCCAGGCGATTGAATTAGGCGGCATGATGCGGGTACTGGGCGGCAGCATCGCCTCGCCGTTATTAGGCGTATTTTGGGAGCGGCGCACGGCCTTCCATCAAAGCCGGTTGATTGAAAGTTTTTCACTGCACGACGGCTGGTCCGTAGAGACTCTTTCCCGCTTGCATGCCGCCGGTTTGCAAGACCAGTTGGCTACCGCCAAATTGGCGGCGGTAGCCGGTCAGCATGCTGCGGTCCTCGGCCTGGACGATACGTTCCGTTTCGTGGCTTGGCTGTTTATGGGTTTGGCGGCAGTGGTCTGGCTTGCTCATCCGGTCGGGCCTAAACCTGCGGCGCTGCCTAAAGACGATAGTCGGCAGGCGGCTTTGGAAGATTTAATGGAGGAGCCGTAGCCATGATCCGGTTTAACAAAATAATACTGTTGGCAGGGAGCCTGTCGCTGCTGAATAGCTGCGCGCTGCTTCCGGAAGATGGAATTCGGGCCAAACTGCTGGACATGCCAAGTTTGAACCAAACTCTGAAAAGCGATGCTCAAGCCGAAAAAATCGTCCGGGCATGGCCGAAGGCGAAGTGGTGGCAGGATTTTCATAATGCCGAGCTGAACCGGTTGATAGAAACCGCGCTGCAAGGCAGTCCAAGTCTGCGCGCGGCGGCGGCTCGTCTGACGCAGGCGGAAGCCGTCGCTGATTATCAGGCCGCCGAGATGCTGCCCAGCATTAAATCCAGCGTCGAATTTCATCAACGCCGCTTTTCCGAAACCGATTTTTACGGGCCTAACGGCGGCAAAACGTTTACCGGCGCTTACATCGATCCTGTGGTGTTTCGTTATCACCTGGATCTGTGGGGCAAGGATCAAGCGGCGTTGGAATCGGCGTTGGGCAAAGAGAAAGCTCAGGCTTCGGAATTGGCAATGGCGCGGCTGATGTTGAGCACAGCTATCGCCCGCAGCTATATCCGCCTGTGTTCGTCCGAGGAAGACATCGAACTGGCCCATGGCCTGACTGAGCAAGCCGAGGAAAAAATGCAACTGGACGAGCTGCGCTGGCAACGAGGATTAACCAGCCAGGATTTGGTTTATGCCGCTAAACAACAGTTGGAAGCGGCCCGGCAGCGCGAAACCAGCGTGCGTAACCAGGCGCAGATATTGCGCAATCGGCTGGCGGCGCAGGTCGGGCAGGGGCCTGATTGGGGCAAAACCATTCACGTGGCGGAAAACAAGGTTGCCGGACATTTGCCGCAGCCGGAAGCGATAGCGCTGGGGCTGCTCGCGCATCGCCCGGACGTGGCGGCGGCGATGTGGCGGGTGGAGGCGTCGGCCCAGTCGACCAAAGTGGCGAAAACCAATTTCTATCCCGACGTCAATTTGGTCGGTTTTGCCGGATTGCGCAGCCTTAATTTGAAGGATTTGTTCCTGTCCAATGGCGCGAGCGTGGCTTATGGGATGGGGCCGACCATTACCTTGCCGATTTTTGAAGGCGGGCGGCTGGAGGCCGAATTGAAGAATCAGCAGGCGGCTTACGATGCCGCCGCCGAGAGTTACAACGAAACACTGCTGGTAGCGGTGCAACAGGTCGCCGACAGTCTGGCCGAATGGCGGCAAACCCTGGAGCATGATACAGCCCAGGAACGCGCGTTGGAAGCCGCCGAGTCTGAAGCAACGTTGGCCGGAAAACGTTATCAGGCCGGTCTCAGCAGCCGCGACGGCGTTATCGATGCCAAAGCGGCGCTGATCCGGCAACAGCTGACCGCCAGCGAACTGAGCACCGCTCATTTGCTGGCCGCAGTCGGATTGATCGAAGCGTTGGGCGGCGGCTACGAAAACACAAACCTAATTAATGCCGGAAAGGTAGGCAACCATGACTAATACAATTGAGAAACCCCAGCGCCACTTCGGTTTTCATCAGCGGAGGCAGCACCGCGGTTATCGGCTGTTGTTAGTGACTGTGGTGGCGTTGCTGGCTGGATTGATTTACCTGATTTACTGGTGGAGTGTTGCCAGCCGTGTCGTGGTCACCAATGATGCCTATATCATCGGCAACCAAGCGCCGTTGAAGGCTCAAACCAGCGGCACGGTCGTGGATGTGCGAGTCGATAACACCCAGTATGTGCATCAGGGCGATGTGCTGGTGCGCCTCGACGGCTTGCAGACGCGAGTCGCGCTGGAGCGGGCCGAAGCCAATCTGGCGGATAGTGTGCGGCAGATCGAAACGCTGTTCAGCCAGGCCGATATGCTGCGTGAAAAATTGATCGCCAAGGAAGCGTTGCTGAATCGCAGCCGACGCGATTTGGCCCGCTATCGTAGCGTCGCTGCCGATGGCGCGGTATCGGCGCAGCAGATTGAGGATAGCGAGTTTCAGGTCCGCGAGTTGGAAGCCGATGTTCGCCAGATTCGCGCCGAATTGGGTGGCTCTGAGGCGTTGATTCAGAACACCAGCGCGGCCGATAATCCGAAGGTGTTGCAAGCGGTCGCCGCATTGAAACAGGCTTACCTGGATAATGCCAGGCAGCAGATTGTGGCGCCGGTGTCGGGATTCGTCGCCAAACGCAGTATCCAGCCCGGAGAACAGGTTCGCCCGGAGATGCCGCTGCTGGCTATCGTGCCGTTGGATTATCTATGGATAGAGGCCAATTTTCTGGAAAACGAGCTGGCCGATGTGCAGCCCGGTCAGCCGGTAGAAATCACTGTCGATCTGTACGGTTCCGACGTGGTTTATCATGGCGAAGTGCAGGGCTTGGGCGCGGGTACCGGCAGTGTATTCGGTTTGTTACCGCCGGATAATGCTACCGGCAACTACATCCATATTGTCGAGCGGGTGCCGGTACGTATCGGTTTGCGGGCCGAGGAGCTAAAGGCCAATCCGTTGCGGCCGGGGTTGTCGGCGGTGGTGAGGATCGATACCAGCCATCCCGGACGCTCGGTTCTGGAGCCGTTAACGACTACGCCGGAGTCAGCCTATAAAACCGAAGTTTACGATCATCAGTTGGACGGTGCCGATGAGTTGATTCGGAAGATTATTGAGGGGAATCGGCAGGCAAAAAAGCAGGTTAGTTAATTTATTCACCACGAAGGCACGAAGAACACGAAGTTTTATATTTTCTTCGTGTTCTTCGTGCCTTCGTGGTGAATAAAAAAATCTTTTGATCGGCTATTAAATAAAATCATGCTCAGATAACTGCTCGATAAACCAATGCAAGACTTTACCTTTATTGGTTGTTTTCCAGGCCATGTGGCAAGTTTCTATCGGTATTGCATTTTCTACCGGCAGTTCGATAAGCTGGCCTTGTTCGAGCAACGCCTGAATCCGGTGGGCCGGTAAAAAACCGACACCCAAGCCCGAGCATAAGGCATTTATTTTTTCCGCCACCGACGGCACGCTCAATACCGGTCGCTTGCTGAATATCCGACGGCTTTGCGGCGCCTGATTCATGGATGAATCCCTGACCACGATAAAGCGGTGTTGCTCGATCAATTGCCGGGATAGTGGCAATGATGCCTGGGTCAGTTCATGTCCGGGTGCAACTGTGAAAAGCCATTCGATCTGGCGAATCTTTTGATATTTAATACCCTGATTCGGCGTGGGTTCAGCGCCTGCTCCTATCGCCAGGTCAGCCCGGTTGCTGGTTATGGCTTCTTGCGCGCCGCCCAGCACTTCCTCGTAGATATTGATTTCGATATCCGGCAGTACTTCATAAAACTTGGCTATTAACGGGTAGATGAAATCAAAATTTAAAATCGAATCTATCGCGATATTGAAAACAGGCTCCCAGCCGCTATGGGTTTTCTTGGTGGCTATAGCCAGGCGTTCGGTTGCGTCCAGAATTTCCCGGCCTTGTTCGAGCAATACTTTTCCGGCCTCGGTCAGTACGGCTTTTCTGCCTTCCTTCCGAAACAAGACTACATCCAGGTCTTGTTCCAGTTTTTGTACGGTATAAGAAATTGCCGAAGGAACCCGAAACAATTCATTAGCCGCAGCGGCGAAACTGCCTTTTCGGGCAATTGCATCCAGCACTTCCAGCGCATCAAGGGTGATAGGATATTTCATGTTTTCTGCTCATGTTTATTGTTGGCTATCAATTTAAGGCGGGACAAATCGAAGCCTGCACTCCACATGGCGCGGCAATTCAGACGATAGCCTTACTGTTCAAATATTTTGAATCTATTAAGCAAAATTGACCGCTTTTTATTGTTCCAGCCAATTCTATAATGATCCCGACATTTCAAATTTTTTAACGTTTAAGAGGGTATCATGAAAAATTTAATCAATAAAACACTGGTTTCCGGCGCCGGTTTGGAAGCTGTCGTACTGCGGCTTCCTATCGGTTTAATCCTGGCGGCGCATGGCGGCCAAAAATTATTTGCATGGTTTGGCGGTTACGGATTGGATGGAACCGGGCAATGGATGGCATCGGTTGGGCTAACTCCCGGGTTTGCGATCGCGTTATTGGCGGGCAGCGCGGAATTTTTTGGCGGCGTCGCGTTAATGCTGGGCTTGTTGACGCGTCCGGCGGCAATGGTTAATGCGCTAACGATGCTGGTTGCGTTGTTTTGGGTGCATTGGGGACAGGGCTTTTTTCTGGATACGCACGGGATCGAATATGCGCTGGCTTTATTATCGGCAACCACGGCACTGATCTTTATCGGCGGTGGACAGTATTCGCTGGATGCGCTGATCGTATTGGAGGCTAAAGATGAATAAACAAACACGACAACTTGCGGCGGTAATCAGCGGGAAAAATACTTCGGATGGTGCCGGTGTCAAACTGAAACGTATCGTCAGTCCGCAGCAAAAAAACGCTTTCGATCCTTTTATTTTATTAGATGAGTTTGGATCTGATCAGCCGACGGACTATGTCGGAGGTTTCCCCGATCATCCGCATCGCGGCTTTGAAACAGTGACGTATATGCTGGAAGGTGCGATGTTGCACCGGGATCATCTGGGTAATGAAGGGCATTTACGGGCAGGCGATGTGCAATGGATGACGGCCGCGCACGGCATTATTCATTCGGAAATGCCGGAACAGGAAAACGGCCTGTTACACGGTTTTCAATTATGGATTAATTTGCCCGCCAAAGAAAAAATGAAACCGCCGCATTACCAGGAGTTTGCTGCCGAGAAAATTCCTCATGTAGCATTGGCGGACGGCGGTTACATCAAGGTCATCGCCGGTGAATATGTTAGTAAAACGCAAGCAATATCCGGCGCGGTGACCGGTGTAACGACACAGCCGTTGTATTTCGATGTATTGTTAAGTCCACAGCAACAGCTTGATATACCCATAGCAGCGCAACATACTGTGTTGGTCTATGTTTACAAAGGCGAGCTGGCTATCGGGGTGGACAAGGTTTTAAAGGCCGGACAACTGGGGCAGTTAACTAACGGTGATAACATACAGCTTGCAACGCAAGATCAGTCGGCGCAATTTTTGGTATTGGCCGCGATTCCGTTAAAAGAACCGGTTGTGCAGTCAGGTCCGTTCGTAATGAACAGCACCGAAGAAATTGAACAGGCGTTTCGCGATTACCGTGACGGCGTATTGACGTTATGAAGCGGTTTATTATCTAAGATTAAGGAGAGCAATATGCAGCAAAAACCAGCACCAACCCGTGTAAAACTTCACGATATTATCCAGGCGCGTTGGAGTCCCAGGGCTTTTGATCCTGACAGGCAGGTCAGTCATGATGATTTGCTGGCGCTGCTGGAAGCCGCGCACTGGGCGCCGTCCTGTTTTAACGGCCAGCCGTGGCGGTTTGTGGTGTGCGATAAAGCTACGGATGAAACCGGCTGGCAACATGCGTTTACAACGCTGGTTGAAAAGAATAAGCGATGGGCCAAGAATGCACCGGTTTTGATACTGGCTGTAGCCATGGATAATTTCAGCCATAACGGCCAGCCTAATCGTTGGTCGATGTATGACACCGGCGCCGCCAGCCTCAGCTTATGCTTGCAGGCAACGGCGTTGGGATTGGTTGTGCATCAAATGGGCGGTTTTGATGTTGAAAAAGCCAGGGAGGTTTTTCATCTTCCGGGCGATTGTAAGCCGATGGCAATGATGGCTGTCGGCTATCAGGCCGATGTTGATGTGCTTGATGACGATTTTAAAGAGGCCGAATTAAGCCCACGTTCTCGGGTCGCACTGAGTGAACAATTCTACGCCGGACAATGGGGCAAGGGGATTGAATGATCTTTTGCTTTACTCATCGGTTTCATCAGTAAGCGTACCGCTCCCGTTACTACGCAATGCGGTTACAGTCTGATGTAACCGACGTAGGCTGTGTTCAAGGTCCGCTATATCCTCTGGCGAGTAATCATCAAATATCCGGTTAATGAAAACCAGATGCTCGGGAAAACTATGTTGATATAAATCTTCACCAGCCGCCGTTAGCCTTACAATCTGACTGCGGCCGTCCGTTTCCGAAGCGACCCGTTGAACCAGGCCTTTGTCTTCCAGGCGGCCGATTACGCCGGTTAAGGTTCCTTTGGTAATTAAAGTTTTCTCGCCCAGTTTCTTAAAGGTCATGCCGCTTGTATCACCCAAGGTGATAATAATATCGTATTGCGGCAGTGTCAGATCCAGCGAGTGCACATGGCTGGCTGCATAGGCTAAAAAAGCTTGATGTGTTCGTAATAGCTCACGCAATACAGTTGGAAATGTCGAGGTAGAGTTCATTTTCTGAATTTAATTGTTTTAATTAGTACCAAATAGTAGCCCGAACTAAATTTAACCTCAATAGTTTTAATGATTAGTCAAAGCTGTCCACTTATATTATTTGAATAGAGCTAAGGTTTTCTGTTTTTTCTGACAGACAAAAATTAGCAGCGATCATTTGAAACAGATGCAAAATATCGTCGTTTCCACGTTACATTCAGAAAATTTTATTCCCCAAGTTGTAAGGCAGGGATTCATATATCCGGTGCTTTATATATTTCCCGGCAAGATCTGCCGACTATACGGCAGAAATAGTACGGTGCCGGAACCCCAGTTACCCTTGCAAGAGAATTATTATAAGATTTTGAGATATAAATATTATATGGTAATGGCAGAGTAAAATAAGCGATTGAAAAAGCCAGGGCATTAAAAAATAGTTCTTATTAGAACAATATTTAGTCCTAATAAGAACTAAATATGCTGGAATTTAACCATACTTAGCGAACAGCCTGAATCCGGTTTACATAAAGTTCATCCTAATCGTTATGTATCTATATTCCGTTTATCAATTGTGAGGTTTACCCCATGAATACATTCAAAAAAATCCTGGCTTCTTTGATTATGACTGCAATGTCATCAACTGCTTTTGCTTTGGCAAATCCATCATATGAAGATGTTAGATCGGCTATCGACAATACGCTGGCTAAAGTGGAACAGGCCAAGGCCGCCCTGGACAGTGGCACGAACAACGAAGCGCTTATAGACATGGTGACCGATGCTCGGCAATTGCAAAAAGATATTGCTAATAACGTGCTTGATGTAAAACGTAATCAGGCCAGTAATGTGTTGAAGCAAGCGCGAATGGCTCTGCAGAATAATGAGCTGGAATCGGCTAAAGCGTCTTTAATGGATGCGTTAAACCGGTATAAAGAGATTAAACAGCTATACGCGTCTAATCATTAACAAAAAGACGGATACGCTTTCGGGCTATCCATTTTTTTAAACGAAGCGCAAACTTAACCCTTATTCGGCATTTCCGAGTAAGGGTTTTTTGCTTGTATGGCTTGACGACATATTGGCTGATCCGAGTCTCGTCGATACTTTGGGGGGCTTGACTATCATTAATAAAGTCGTGGATTACGCTGTCTGGTTTGACGTTTGTAAGCCGCCTATGTATTCGTACTAATTTCTTTGCTTTGGGCATTTCGCTAGTATTTAAAACAAGGGAATTGATGAAATCCGGAAGGCCTCCGTTTTCACAACACTAAATGCTTCGTCAAAGCGCATTCGATAGTCCTTCTAAGCAATGTTTGATTTGTGTCTCTCGGCGGCGGATTCCGGACGAATATGAGGCAAATGCTTATGTAGAAAATACACATCGCCGGAAGGCGGCATTCAAATGCAATGTAGATGAGCAGGAAAGGTAAGTACCGCAATTTTTCTCGGTACATAAATTATAGGTAATCAGCCATGTTTGAAATTGACCGAACTTTTTCCCAACGTAATGCCGAAACAGGTTTAATGGAGTGGTTTTTTAATGCTCGTGAAGGTGTTTACGGCCCTTTTTCCAGTAAAGAAAGATCTTCAAAAGCGCTTGAGGACTTTATTAAATTTAATCATAAAAATTTCGATGACGGCGGTCGTGGCTCGAACGGTAACGCAAAATTGAGCCTTGTATCGATCGGTAATGCCATGAATGCGATAAAACTCGATGATATAAAGCGCAAAAGAGGACTAAGCAGCTCATTTTAAGTGCATTTAGCGTTTTTTAGATTACCTGTTTTCAATTGATTTTATGGAAATAAACATGGACTTTCTTTCATCGTCGTTAAAGAAAAATAAAAGTATGTTGCCCATATGCAGCCTTGTTCCCGAAAACATTTCAATGCCTGTCGTACAAAAGCTCTTTCCGATCAGGAATTACGATGATGAAAAGCTGTTAGCGTTTACATCGGATCTTAAATCCGAGGTTTTTCCTAAGCATACTATCCTGTTTCGTTCCGGCGATAAAACCGACTCCGCGTTATATTTGCTAAAGGGTAGCGTTTCTTTGTCGGATAAAAACGACAGAGTTTATGAAATAGTGTCCGGAACCAGCGAAGCCAAATTTCCGCTCTCAAGCGGTTCCATACATACAGCAACGGCGATAGCTAAAACCGATGTGAGCGTCTTGCGGGTCTCGCAAAAAATCATGTCCCCCAAATATGCCCCCGCATCAGAGCTGTCAAAGCTGGTTATTCCTGACGAGTTAACTGAAAACCGTCTGATGACCTGCTTTTTTCATCATTATAATTATGAAGAGCTTGATATACTTTCATTGCCGGATACGGCGATTAAATTGCGTAATGCGATGCAGCAATACGATGCGGACATTAACGATATTGTAAAAGTCATCCAACTGGACCCGGTTATTTCAGCCAAGCTTATCGGCTTGGCCAACTGTCCTCTGTATGTCAATGTAACGCCGGTAAAAAGCTGTTTTGAAGCGATAAACCGTATTGGTTTGAATGCAACCCGCAACTTGGTCATTGGCTTGAGCTTCAGCCGTATTTTCAAAAACAATTCACCGCTCATACAAAAATACATCGATAAAATCTGGCAGCAGAGCTTTTATATTTCCACGCTCAGTTATGTTTTAGCCACTACAACCAAGCAAGTCGATCCACAAGAGGCGCTACTTGCAGGGCTTATTTGCGATATAGGTGCGGTGCCTTTCTTAAGTTTTGCCGCAAATTTTCCTAAAAAGTATTGCTCTGAAGCAGATATCGAACAGGCCTTACCTCACGTTAAAAAGGCTGTAGGATATAAGATCCTGCGCGATTGGGGATTTTCGGAAGAGTTTCTTAAAGTCCCGGTTTATTCTGAGGACTGGTATCACAACAGCGGCAGAGAACTGAGTTTAACCGACATAGTTATACTGTCCCGGTTACACAGCAAAATCGGACAGCCAAACATGCCTGAATTGCCTCCCATCGCCTCTATTCCCGCGGCCGATAAATTGAAGAACTTTTCACTTTCCCCGGAACTCTCCTTGAGTATCCTGACTGAAGCCAAGCAACAAATTAATAAAACCATGAAAACGGTATTCAGTTAAGCAATTTAAACGATAAGTTGTAGCTTGCAACCCGGCCGGCACTGGCAGGAATAGATCTGTATTATCCAATATTGTTAAGTTTGGGAAAAATTCCAATCGTTATCCTACCGCTCTGAAATTTTCCACAAATCCAGGCATTTTCAGGTTAATTCTCGATTTCATCTTGTTCTAATATTTCCGTGCTCTGCTCTGTAGATAGCTGTCGTCAAGCCGTAGCGGCTGACTGGATAAGTTGGGAAATAAATTCCTAGCAATTAGTAAGGTTTTAAATTGAGAATTACCAATGTCTGTGATAATGTTGCGCGCAACTTGCTCATTTGTTGATATTTTTAGTCTTTTAGACGTTTCTTTTTAGTCTGGTAATGGCTCCCGCTTTAATGAATTTTGCAAGTGGCTCTGCCGATAATACTTGCAGAATCTTAAAATATTTAGAGTACTTCTGATGACTAATTATAAAAATATCGATCTCGAAGAAGGGTTAATAGGAATGATACGGCATATGCAAGCTGTCGACGAATGCCGGGACGAGCTGAATAACTTACAAAGTGTTTGGGACAATTTGACCTTGCTCGGGCAGTTGTCCGGAACGGGTACCGATATGAACGGTACCCGTCAATCCTTCCAAAAATTAACGGGATCACTGCTTAATCAGCTTGCAAGTGAAACTCTGCGAAAATGTGTGTCGGAGATGACATCGAAGGCGCAAGTCGCAATCGACATCTTGGTCAGGAATTTATTTGAGCGTACCGCCGACATCGGTTTTTTGGCTACGGATGACGATATATGCGCAGTGCTCAGGGATGCTAATAGCCTGAAAGGCAAGTATTCCAGAAAACAGGAACTGGAAGCGGGGTTGTCCCTGCTTCGGGAGCGTTTTTCCGAATATGTCGCTAAATATTCGGTGTATTCCGACGTTGTCTTGTTGGATATCCATGGCGAGATTCTAATCCGGCTTAAAGATACTATCGGCGTAGAGCGCACCCAGCACCCGCTTTTGCAGCTTTCCCTGGAAACGCCGGATGGTTATGTAGAGACTTTTGACCGGGTCGACTTTTTGCCGGAAGAAAATTGTTCCCTGATTTACTCGTTCCGCGTCGTAGATGGAGAAAATAAGGCGCTGGGTGTACTTTGTTTATGTTTTAGATTCGATAATGAATTAAAGGGGATTTTTGCCAATCTCGTTGCTCCGGACGATTGGTCTGTCATTACCCTGCTGGATAGCGAAGGACGGGTGATTGCCAGTTCGGATATTTATCATGTGCCGCTTGGGGCTAAGTTAACGCCGGTTTTGGACCGGGAGTACCGTGCACAGCGATTTGCCGGCCAGGAGTATCTGGCCTCTACTCGTTGCAGCAGTGGTTACCAAGGCTACGCAGGGCCAAAGTGGTATGCACATGTAATGTTGCCTTTGCAGCATGCATTTAACCGGGATTCTTCAGGGTTGCTGAAAAATATTCCTCAAGAATCGCTCGATACAATTATGGAACGCTCACAGTTGTTCAGCGAAAGCTTACGCAATATTCCTCAACATGCAGAATTGATTCAGCGCGATCTCAATCGCTCGGTCTGGAATGGAAACGTTCGGCAATGCCGTTTCGGTAAGGCAAAAGATACCGGCTTCTCGAAGATTTTATTGTGGGAAATCAGTAATACCGGGGCCAGGACGCAGGCGGTTTTTCAACGTTCTATTGCAAACCTGCATGAGACCGTCGTTTCGTCGGTACTGGAGGATAGCCGTTTTCAGGCATCTTTGGCGATTGACATCATGGATCGCAATCTTTACGAGCGCGCCAACGATTGCCGGTGGTGGGCGTTGACATCATCGTTTCGCGAGTTGCTCTCTGAGGGTGAGGTTTCCGATGCGGGCAGGGCGCGCATTTCGAGCATCCTGGCTTATATCAATAGCCTGTACACCGTTTACACTAATCTGATCGTTTTTGATGCCGGCGGGAGGATCGTGGCGGTCTCCAATCCCGGCGAAATATCTCTGGTTGGCCAAAGTGTTGGGGAAGAATGGCAGCGGCGCGTCCTGATGCTTCCAGACTCGCAGGGTTACGCAGTGTCTGACTTTATCGAGACTCGCTTCTATCAAGGCCGCCATACTTATATCTATGGGGCGGCAATTAGGGATTCTGAAGGGGCGCGGGTTGTCGGCGGCATTGGTATCGTATTCGATTCGGCGCCGCAGTTTTCGGCGATGTTGCGCGACGCCCTGCCTAAGGATGCCGAAGGACAGATCGATTCAAGTTCATTTGGCGTTTTTGTGTCGCGGGATGGCCGGGTTCTGGCCTGTTCGGATGACCGCTTTAATCCCGGCGAGAGGCTTACGATTTCCCCGGCCTTGTGCAATCTCTCTCCTGGGGAAGAAATGACCGATGTCATCTCCCTAAAAGGTCATTATTATGCGATAGGCGCCCATGCTTCCAGCGGTTATCGTGAATATAAAAGTGAGTCCGATTCCTATAGCAACGAAGTGATTGCGCTCGTGGGCAAGGAGCTGTGCGCAATGACCGAAAATCGAGGGGAAACGGAAACGGCTCTTTGTCCTATGATACGCTCCGATCGAGGGCGTGCCGAAACCACTGTGGAAATTGCAACCTTTCGGCTAGGACATGAATGGTTCGGCATTCGTGCTAACCAAATTATGGAAGCGGTCGATACTGTGAACATTACACCGGCACCCGGTGCCGGTGCCGATTGTGTTGGATATTTAATGTACGAAGGACTACCGATGCCTGTATTCGATGTTAGGAACAGAATATGTACAACCCGGGGTGATGCGGAACCGGTGAATCGCAAAGCGCAGCAGGTCATCGTGATAGAAAAGAATGAAAGTACCCGGTTCGGCGTTATTGCGGATGCCCTGGGTGAAATTCCGGAGGTCCATGAGTCACGGATGAATACATTACCGGCCGTTATAGGAGGCGGGGCGTTGCTTGCGGATGCGGCAATTGCTCCGGATAAACCTGACGAAGAGTGTTTGCTGCTGGTTCTCAGCAGCGAACGTCTTGCGCAGAAGTTGGCGTCGAGTATGACTGAGCCATCCTTGGCAACCCCTCGCAATGTGATTGATCATAAAAAAGCAGGGTGAAATTAATGGTGGTTAAAAAACTTGCGATCTATCACTTCTTTGTTTAAACAGTACGTGATACCGGTCCTGAGTCCTTCGGTAAATGCAAATTTGTTCCAGAGGGATTTGTGCCGGTATCCAGCACACATGGATGCGATTTGAGATTCGGTTTTTTATCGGCGAAATTGCGAATTTATGGGTACGTTTCCAAAAGCAAAGGCATTATTGCATCCTTCGGTCAGTTCCCGCCTTTTGTTGAATGACTATGTCACAATTTGAAAGAGCTTCAATGAGTGAAACCGATGTCGCATTGAATGGCGGCTAAATTGTGCCTATCCTCTGAAAAAATCTAGCGTAGATTTATCAACGCAATCAATTGTTCTTCATCAATCGGCCTGGTTAAGCAGTAATCGAACCCGGCATCCAGTGCTTCAGTTCTTTGACTGTCGACAGCAAAAGTGCTGATTGCGGCAGTTTTTAACGGGTTATGCTGTTCTCTCAGGATCTTCACCATTTCCAGTCCTGACATAACCGGCATACTGAGATCTATGAGCGCGAATTTATAGGGATTTTTGCGGATGAATTGCAGGGCTTCCCTACCGTTAGCGGCTGCGTCAACGGTGTAGCCGTTGAGTTCCAGCATGTTGGCCAGTATCAATCGGTTTATTTCACTATCATCGGCAATCAAAATGCGGTTTTCAGAGTTTTCTGATTGGAGCGGATTCTGATGATGTTCCGCTATAGTCTGTTTTATTTGCATAATTGATGACTTGTTTAATTGTGCCGTTCTGTTGTGATCCAGGCATAATGCCCCTCTGAAACCAAGATAATCAGGCTGGTAAGGGATTAGTTCGGCTATATCGTCGAGCTTGAGCGAACCGGCCAGTCCGCACAGCAACTGCCGGTCTTTTACCAGCCTGACAAATTGCGCTATGTCGGTCTGGGGCATGACTTGAGTCAAGGCGCCGTTGTTTTTGTTCATAGTATCGAGCATTACGCCTTTGAAACCGGCATTCGCTAGCGAATCTATGACAGAAAAATCAGGATGGGTATCGGCGAATAATACAGCGATTAGACTCATTGTTCGCGGCAGCATAGCGAGTTTTTCTATAGTTCCCTGCCAGTCGCCACCGGAAAAAAAACCGATTTTTATATAATCGACGCCGGTTTCGGCCATGTTTTTGACTGCCGAGTAAACAAGCTCAGGTTCCATTGGCAGGTCGCCAACGGTGGCGCTGACGGGGCGACGGCCGCCAATTGCAACAACAATGCTTGTGACAAGGTCGGTTTCAAGCGCGCCTAAAGCGCCTAAGGCCGGTTGTTTCAGGTCAATAATATCGACGTTTGCAGTTAACGCTAATAAGGCTTCTTCTACGCTGTTAACACTGGCAAGCATTCCGGTCATGAGCTGATCCCGGCTTTTGCCGCGCCAGTTCCCGACCGGCTTACGGCAGATACACCGTCCGTGGCGATCGCCGCGCCAGTTCCCGACTGGCCTGCGGCATACACGCCATCCGTGGCGATATGATTTTCGATGACGGTCATCAACCAGCCCCAGGCTTCCAATTCCCGGTTTCCGCCTGTTTTTTCCAGGCCGATGCGCAGATAGTCGACTTCCGTTTGTATTTTTTCCAGCGGCAGCATATTTAATCGGCTGATTAAAATCGCCGCTTCCAGCACTGAATATTGGGCGCGGTTAAAGCCTCTAAAAGGCGCATGATTAGCGGTATGCACGGCTTTACAGAATAATTTGGGCCGGGTCTCGTCGTCCTCAACACGGATCAGTTCGACTTCGGTATGCGCCAGCGAACAGGCTAGCACTTGGCCGTTGATTTTTTCCGCCGGTTTCAACGGCCAGTCGCGCCGCCCGGTTAAGCATCCGGCAAAGACTCGCACGTCATCGCAATAGTTGATGACTGCGGTTTTGCTTTCCAGCAGGTTGTTCAGCGTGGTTGAAGGACGGAACGGCAGGATGATAAATTCGTCTTGCGCTTCAGCGGATAAATAAACCCCCATGGGCGCAATATGCGCCATGCCCGAACTGTTCTGAGTGGTGACTATGGTTTCTTGAATCATTAGTAATTTTTTATTAAAAAACAGGCAAATCAAAAAATGATTAAAAAATTATCACCACGAAGACACGAAGGACACGAAGTTTTATTTCTTCGTGCCCTTCGTGTCTTCGTGGTGAATAAAAAGCTTTTAATCACTTGTTGACTTGCCATTGCCTGTGGGTAATAAGAGGATGCAATCATTAATGCTTTTTTAATGTGGTTCCGGCCGGTTTAAAAGTATGCAGGTCAACGGTGGTTTCTGCGCTGTCGGTTGCACAGCCCCATTGCAATGCTTGATCCTGGCTATAGCGTTTACCCAACTGCCAGGCTATTTCAGCACGAGCCAGTTCGACGCCCAGATAAAAAGCATGGCCGCCATCGGTCTCAACATGCAGTTTCGGAAACAGGTCGAACGGGTCGGTAGCGCTGTGCATGCCGTCACGGTTGAAAATATGCACGCCTTCGGCGCTGATCTGGACGCGGTAACTGGGGTCTTTGATCTGTCCTGCCAGTTCTTTGATTTCATCCAAGCTATAAGGAAAGGGCGAGGTTTCATGCAAGGCCATTAAACCGGGATCGATATGCTTGGGCAACATGTTATGTCCTTTTGCCGCAAACATGATGCGGCGCGCCAGATCAGCTTCTTTGACGGCCCGGCAGGCATGTTTGCTGACTTGGGTCGCCAAAATGCTGTTGATGTTAAGTTCCGAGCAGATGCCCAGCAGCAAGGCGTTCATGCCCATGGTATCGGCATGGGTCAGTTCGGTGATGTTGCCGACTCCCAGCATCATTTCAATATCGGGATGGTTCTTCCTGACTTCATGGTAACGCACGATGGATTGCGTAAAGCCGAAATGCAGCGGATCTAAAATCGGGTCAACGATAAAACTCCGGTTTTTTGCCTGCATGATGTTGATGGCTCTATCCAGTGAGGACAGGTCTTCATGTTTTTCCGGGATTAAAATCGGCGTCGCTGCGACTTCATCGGCAACCCATAAGGTGCTTTCGTGCAGGCTGAGCATGTAATCTGCGCCCGCTTTGCCGCCCCTGAGCAAATCGTCCGCTTCAAGCGAATCGATGCTGACGGTAAATCCTTCCTGCTTCAAGGTGCGGATGATGTCTTCCATGTGCGGAAAATCGGTGCTCGGCAAGCAGCCTATGTCGATCACATCGGCACCGTTTTGTTTGTAGTAGTAGGCGCGATTAACGACTTCTTCCACACTGACATTGGGCGCATCGACGATTTCGGCGAAGATTTTGACGCTGTAGCGATTTACATCAATCTTGTGCGCGGCTTGACCGAAAAACATCGGCAAGTCTTTAAGTTCGTCCGGACCTCGCTCAATCGGTAAACCCAAGTCTTTGGATAAGGTTTCCAAATCGCCTCGGCAACGTCCGGGCACCAGAATGCGATCGGCGCCGAAAGTGTCGGTCAAGCGGCGGCCGATCATGTCCGCAGTCATCAATGCGGCGACCTTAAGCCCCAGCTCATGCACGGTATAGGTGAATTCCGGCTGCATTTTTTCCAGAATGCTATGCAGCTGTTTTTCCGCCAGTCTGCCGGTAAGAAAGAGGATATGTTCGCTCATGCTAACGATTTTAGCCGTTCTTTAACTGTGATAATCAATTCGTCGACACTTTCTACGACGCTGGTGTATTCGAAAGTACGTAATTTGGCCGTGCCTTCCAGGTCGATTTTACGCGGATAAACCATGACTTTTCCGCTCGGCGCGGTCGTTTCCATTTCCGGCGCTATGTCGCAAGGATAGACAATGCTGGGAACTTTGCATTTCCCGGCCTGGGAATAAAGATTGGTCACCAGCGAATCGGCAATTCCGAGCACGCATTTGGCAATCGTGTTCGACGTGGTCGGCGCCATGACAAAGGTATGGTAATAGCCTTTATAAAAATGTCCAACCGGCGGCGCTGAAGCGGCTTTGTCGCGGTATACCGACATTTTTTTGCGGACGTCATCAAGATTAATGCCATACATTTTCAAGACTTCTTCTCCGGCTTGACTCAAATATAAATCAACATTGTCCAGCGTCAGCAGGAAGTCCAGGCATTCTTCTATATAATGACCGGAGCCGGTAATGGCCCAGGCTAATCGTGGCTTATCCATTAAATTTAGTTAGAGTCGAAAACATGCGGCCATTATACATGAATCAATACGCCGATTTCGTACACAGGAGTTTTTAGGGAATGTTCAGGAATATTAACAATCCATTGATTATGGGGATTTTAAATGTAACGCCGGATAGTTTTTCCGATGGCGGTAAATACTCGGCCCTCGATGCCGCGATACAACAGGTTGAACTTATGTTGTCCGAAGGCGTCGATATTATCGATATAGGCGGAGAATCAACCCGTCCCGGATCTGATTCGGTTGCCGCTAGTGAGCAAATCGAGCGGGTGGTCCCGGTGATTGAAGCCATCAGGCAACAGTTAGAGAGCAATATTTTAATCAGTATCGATACGACTTTAAGCGCTGTCGCCAAAGCGGCTCTGGATGCCGGGGCTAATATCATCAATGATGTTTCAGGGGGTAGGGCGGATCCGGCAATTTTGACATTGGCTGCGGAAACAGGCGTGCCGATTATTTTGATGCACAGTCAAGGAACGCCGAAGACCATGCAGGACAATCCTCATTATGACAATGTCGTGCGGAATGTACTCGATACGCTAAATCAAAGTATTAATGCAGCGTTAAAAGCGGGCGTTAAAAAAGAAGCGATTGCAATCGATCCGGGCATCGGTTTCGGCAAACGCAAGCAGGATAACCTCGATTTGCTGGCCCATCTTGATGCGTTAGTGGCGACGGGTTTTACGGTTTTGTTAGGCACCAGTCGTAAGCGTTTTATGGGTACGATTTGTGATGTCAGCGATCCGTCTGACTTGGTTACCGCCACAGCAGTGACGACGGCTTTAGGCGTGATGGCGGGCGTGCAGATGTTTCGGGTGCATGATGTTAAGGAAAACCGGCAGGCAGCCGATGTGGCTTGGGCAATTAAACAGAGCAGGTCGCAGCTATCAACTTAACTCGATTGATGCGCCACCACAAAGACACAAAGACCGCGAGGAAAAATCACGATAAAATTTTTCGTCCCGGCACACTTCTGCGCGGGAGCAGTTGCCGGGGCGAAAAATATCTATCATGCAGTTGTTCATGTTTTCCTGATGAAATGACTTAAGCCGATGTCTATCGTGTAGGCTTTTTTGTCTGCTTAGTTGTCAGGGCTTATACGTTTGGCCGGTGTCTGTTGGATGAATCTCTGACGGAGCTCGATAATCACCCTCTGATAAATAGGTAAGAAACATCGGTAGTAATACAAGAATGGATAAAACCAGCAGCACGCCGCCAATGGATATTAAAAGTGCTTTAAAGCTCCCTACAACATTTTCTACAGGGGCGTCTGAATCCGTTGAGGGCTGGGATGGGTCGGTTTTGTTGGAATGTTCGTTTTGGTCTAACATAATGATCTCCCGATAACTGATTGAAAGAAAAATGAAATCCCACCAGATATTTGAGTCTGGCATTCAGCATGCTAATCCCATCATCACGTTACCGCAACTACTACTTGATGCTTTTAAAAACAAAAAGCCGGTCAGGCTAGGCGGCGCTTTTTGTCGGTCTGTTGTCTTTGTATATTTAAAATTTAAATTATATGAATAAAGATAACTTTTTAAGATTTATAATCGCTAACCCTAATAGGCTTATCGTCAGTGCGATGGCCGAAAAATATCCCAGCAATAAATGTCAGGCCCAGGAAATGAGACTTTAATGACCAAACAAGAAAAATCCCTAACGATGACGGTATTGATGACGCCGGATATGGCTAATTTTTCCGGCAATGTACACGGTGGTTCTTTATTGAAATTGCTGGATCAGGTGGCTTATGCCTGTGCGGCAAAATATTGTAAAAAATACGTGGTTACAGCGGCGCTCGATCAGGTGTTTTTTAAACAACAGGTTAATGTCGGCGAGCTGGTTACCTTCTATGCGCACGTTAATTATGTCGGTCGTTCGTCGATGGAAATTGGCGTCAAGGTTTTTGCCGAGGATTTAAGAACCGATGAAAAAAGACATACGACTTCCTGCTATTTTACGATGGTCGCCATGGATGAGCATGGACAAACGGTGGAAGTTCCGAGACTACAATTGGATAACGAAGTGGAAAAAAGACTTTATGAAGCGGCCCAAATGCGTAAAAAAATGCGCCAGGAAAGCCTGGAGAGAAATCGTGCCTTGCATGTGGAATTATTAAAGGATGAGCTGTAATTTATGATTATACAGGGAAATTTTGAGCAACTGCCGTTAAAGGATTTTACCGAAAAAGCCTACCTGGATTATTCCATGTATGTGATTCTGGACCGGGCCTTGCCGCATATCGCCGATGGCTTAAAACCGGTACAGCGGCGTATTGTTTATGCGATGTCGGAGTTGGGTTTGACCGCGACAGCCAAGTTTAAAAAATCGGCCAGAACCGTCGGTGACGTGTTGGGTAAATATCATCCGCACGGCGATTCCGCCTGTTATGAAGCAATGGTATTGATGGCGCAGGATTTTTCCTATCGCTACCCATTGGTCGACGGGCAGGGCAACTGGGGCTCGCCGGACGATCCTAAATCTTTTGCCGCGATGCGTTACACAGAATCGCGGCTGACCGCCTATGCGCAAACCTTGCTGAGCGAACTGGGGCAGGGTACGGTGGACTGGGCGGATAATTTTGATGCGACGTTGAAAGAGCCTGTGCTGTTGCCTGCGCGGTTGCCGAATATATTGCTGAACGGCACCATGGGCATCGCGGTCGGCATGGCGACCGACATACCGCCGCATAATCTGCGGGAAGTGGCCAATGCCTGCATACAGTTATTGGATGATCCGGACAGTACGCTGGAAATGCTGTTTACTCATGTCAAAGGCCCCGATTATCCGACCGATGCGGAAATCATCACCTCAGCCGAGGACATACAAAAAATGTATATCAGCGGCGGCGGCTCGATAAAAATGCGCGCCAAATACGAACAGGAAGACGGCAATATCGTGATCACAGCGCTGCCGCACCAGGTTTCCGGGGCTAAATTGCTGGAGCAGATAGCCGCGCAAATGCTGGCGAAAAAGCTGCCGATGATTGAAGACTTGCGCGATGAATCGGATCATGAAAACCCGACCCGTTTGTTGGTGATTCCGCGCTCGAAACGGATCGATGCGGATGAGGTGATGTCGCATCTGTTCGCCACCACCGACCTGGAAAAAAGCTATCGCGTCAACATGAACATGATAGGACTGGATGGCAGGCCCAAGGTGAAAGGGCTCAGAGGCATCCTGGTCGAATGGCTGTCGTTTCGTACCGAGACCGTGCGAAAACGATTGCAATACCGGCTGGATAAGGTGCTAGCACGGCTGCATATTTTGGATGGTTTACTGATTGCCTATCTGAATATCGACGAAGTCATCGCGATTATTCGCAGTGAAGATCATCCCAAGCCGGTGTTGATGGAACGATTCGGAATTACCGATATTCAGGCCGAAGCGATACTGGAATTAAAGTTAAGGCATTTGGCCAAGCTCGAAGAGATGAAAATCCGCGGTGAGCAGGATGAGCTGGAACTGGAGCGCGCCGCACTGGAAAAAACGCTGGGCTCGCCGCGCTTGTTAAATCGCCTGATCAGGAAAGAACTGGAGCGCGATGCGGAGAAATACGGCGATGACCGCCGCTCTCCGATTGTTGCCAGGGATGCAGCACAGGCTCTGGAAACAACGGCATTGATCACCAATGAGCCGTTAACCGTGATCCTGTCCGAAAAAGGCTGGATAAGGGCTGCGAAAGGCCATGACATTGATGTCGCAAGTTTAAGTTATCGTTCCGGCGACAGTTTTCTGGATGCGGTCAGATGCCGGACTACGCATCCTGTTTATATTTTAGATTCCACCGGACGGGCTTACAGCACTTCTTCGCACGATTTGCCGTCGGCCAGAAGCCAGGGCGAACCGTTGACCGGACGGCTTAATCCGCCGGCGGGTTCTTTATTCCTGCATCTTTTGGCAGGCCAGCCCGATGACTGGTATGTGCTTGCCAGCCATTTCGGTTATGGCTTCAGGGTTCAGTTAAAAGAATTATTGAGTAAAAACAAGGCCGGTAAACTGCTGATCACGCTGCCTGATGGCGCCAAGGTATTAAAGCCTGTGCCGATACGCAGTGAAGCCGATTCGCTTGCGGTGGTGACTTTGCAAGGCCGCTTGCTGATTTTTCCGGTGGCCGAGCTGCCCGCCTTAGCGAAAGGCAAAGGCAATAAGCTGATTCAAATTCCGACAACTGACCTGGCTGCAGGTAAAGATTATGTGGTCGCGGCCGTGGCGCTGCCTGAAAACGGCCAGCTGAAAATCATTGCCGGTAAGCGCCAGTTAACGCTTAAAGGCGCGGATATTGAGCATTATTCCGGTAGTCGTGCCAAACGAGGTTTGTCATTGCCCCGGGGCTTTCAACGAGTCGATGGCTTGGAATGCGATTGATGGTGCTGTTTTTGCGAAAATTTATTTACCTCAACTGAGCGCTTTGTTAAATACTTGCTAAGTAGTAGAGACTTACAGCTTTGAAAAATTTAATTAAAGAAATAGTCGATGACCCAAAGTTTATTCAAGGGGTCGCTTGGAAGCGTTGGCATTTTAATGCGAATGATGTCATCGTTAGGGAAGGCGATGTGGCCAAGTCCCTGTTCTTTATTGAAAACGGTCAATTACGCGTATCTGTGCATGTGGAACTGGAAGAACGCCGAAATATAAAAACGGGAGTCGGCGATTTGGGGAAGGGTGACCTTTTTGGCGATACTTGTCTCCATGAGTCATCTGTACGGACCGCTTCCGTTATAGCCATTACCGATGGCTGTTTAGTGGAAATCAATGGCGAAAAGCTCGGTGAGTATCTGGATGCCCATCCCAATAAAGGCTATTCGTTTTACAAGAAATTATTTGAAATACTTTTTAATCGCTTGAGCGACGGAAATCGCCGGATTGAATATCTGCTGGCTTGGGGGCTTAAGACTCGGCGATCTGCTGAAAAATCGATTCCGATCTTCCGGAAAATCTAGCAGGTTTAACGCTTCATTTACCGGCAGTTTTCAGCCTGACGATAAAACGCCGATAATCATCCTCCGGTAATGCATCGTTTACGATAAGCACGGATTGCTTATCGGCATTGTTATTAAAATGCAGAAATATTGCGAAGATGGTGATGACTGTTGAATCCAGAATCTGAACCTGTTCAAAGCCATTGCCGTCGGATACTTCCCAGCCTGATGTTTCGGTATGTTTGATTTTGCACTGCTCGCTTTTGAAGCGCTTAGCAGTAAATTCAAAATGTAGCCAAATTCCGGTCAACAGCGCCAACTTGATTGCAACCGGCAAAGCATTGGCGATGCACGAGCCTAATGCCAGTAGATGAATAACCACAAGCAGCCGCTTTAATTTCTTCGATGGCTTTAGCTCCAGCAGCAGCGTGGGTTCGTGTTTTTTTTGCAAGTTAAGCCGCTCCTTTATTCTAGCTTTGGCGGGTAATGCCTATATTCCAATACAGTATAAATGGCCATACGGTTTTTTGTGTTTGTTCAAACAGCGATATAATCAGTGTACTTTGAAATTAACTATTTGTTTATTGATGAACCCTAACTGGAAAAACTTTCTGCTTTCTGAGCAAGCAATATTCGAGAACGATGCCGATATCGTCTTTTCATCACCCGAGCATGAAAGTAAACAGCGTATTTATCCAATTGTCCATCTGGGCGTTTTGACGGTTGCAGGAATTGATGCTGCAAAATTTTTACAAGGACAAATTACCTGCAATATTAATGATATAACCGATATAAAAAGCAGTCTGGGTGCAATGTGCAATCCTAAGGGCCGGGCGATTATCACTTTTTTACTGGTCAAAAGCGACGATGCTTTTTTGATGATTCTGCCTAAAGAATTATTGGCATCAGTCAAAAAAAGACTACAGATGTATGTGTTGCGCTCAAATGTGACCTTAACCGACAGTTCGGATGAGTTGTGTTTAATCGGATTAACTTACGGTACAGCGAAACCTGATCAAGCACCCGATTTTGCAACGAGCCGACAGGAAAATATTGTTGTTGATCTTCAAAATCGCTGCCTGGTTATTGCCGAGGCTGATAAGGCTCAGATACTTTGGTTAGAACAGGTCAAGCAGGGGTTCAAGCCCGAAAGTTCCGCGCAATGGCGTTATCTCGATATCATCTCGGGGATTCCTTGGCTTGCGGCGGAAACATCGGAAGAGTTTATTCCGCAAATGCTGAATCTGGATAAACTGGGCGGCATTAGTTTTACTAAAGGGTGTTACACCGGTCAGGAAATTGTTGCCCGGACTCATTATCTTGGCAAAGCAAAAAGGGAAATGTTTCTCGCTGAATGTGATGCCTTAGCGTGTCCTGAGCCTAATTCAACAATCATTGATGACAGCACCGACACAGAACAAAGCGCAGGTAAAGTGCTGTATGCGCAAAATGGGCAAAATACTTGCAAAATGCTTGTCGTGCTGCAAGTTTCCGACACAAATGCTTATAGTCTTAGGCTGAAAAATAATAACCAAGATAAAATTACATTATTAAACGTATAATTTTATTACGTATTATTTATCGAGGAATGCCGAAATAATGCAATTTACTTCCGTTCAGGATTTTCTTGATCATGTTCAATACGAACTTGATGCGAATCGTCTTATTTTGCCTACACTACCTGATATTGCTCTAAAAGTTAAAAATGCTGTTACTGAGGGTGATATATCGGCCAAAGAGCTGGCTGATATGATAGTGACCGACGTGGCGCTGTCGACGCAAATTATCCGTATAGCCAATAGTCCGATGTACCGCGGTGCAGTTGAAATCAATAACATCCAGATGGCAGTTTCAAGGTTGGGTAACAATACAATCCGTAGTTTAGTGACCACTCTGGTAATGAAGCAGATATTTCGTCCCTCATCAAAACTATTGGAAAGTCTGTTCAGGAAAACCTGGGAACAAAGTATCAATGTTTCGGCTATCAGCCGCGCTCTTTGTGCTTTCGTTCCTCATCTTAATTCCGATGAAGCCATGTTGGCGGGTCTTATTCATCAAATAGGCAAATTACCAATATTAATGCTGGTTGAGAATATTCCGGAATTTAGGGATAGCCCGACAAGAATGGGAAAATTACTGGAAAAAGCGCATCCTGCTGTCGGTAAATTGATTATGGATGCCTGGGACTTTCCTGGAAATTTAAAGCCTGTTGCGTCTGAGTATGTTAACTTTCGATATGACTCAGGGGCTAAGGCTGATTATGTCGATGTTGTACAAGTTGCATTTTTGCAAAGTATAGCGGGAACCGATCATCCGGCATGCCGGGTTGATTGTTCTACCGTTCCTTCATTCGCCAAACTTGGATTTTCTACTGACACTGAAATACTGGAAATTGAGGGTATTTCGGATGACATTGAAATTGCCAGAAATATGCTCTCTTAAAAACATTTAAAACTTATGATTAATACTGAAGCAGCCGCACGTTTTCGCCGGTTAGGTACAATTACAATTTTTGCCGTTTATTTTGTCATCCTTGTCGGTGGAATCGTCAGGGCTTCCGGGGCAGGCATGGGCTGCCCCGACTGGCCGACTTGTTTTGGACAATGGGTGCCGCCGACCGATGAGTCCCAGCTGCCTGCGAATTACCATGAAATATATGCCGAACGCGGTTATGAAAACACCCAGTTTAACCCGGTAAAAACCTGGACCGAATACACTAATCGCCTGGTTGGTGTGACGATTGGATTTTTAATCTTTTTGACAGCCTGGTCGTCGCGTATCTACCTTAAAACGGACAAAACCATTTTTTATTTGGCTGTCAGTGTGTTTTTTCTGGTCGGTTTTCAAGGCTGGTTAGGTTCAAGCGTAGTAGCAAGTAATCTCAAGCCGTTGATGATCACCTTGCATATGCTGCTGGCGTTGTTCATCGTCGCATTGCTTATTTACACGATTGCCCGTTCGCAACGGGATGTAATCGCCCAAATTGATATTCGATCGCTGCCGGATAAATTCAAAACCGTGTTGATTGCGGCGATGATAATGACCCTGTTACAAGTGGCGATGGGAACTCAGGTCAGGGAGGCGGTAGATTTTATTTCGCATAATCATACTTATATCGAGCGCGAATACTGGCGTGACGACTTTCCGGTCATTTTTTATATACATAGGTCTTTCTCCTCGATTATTTTATTCACTAACCTTTGGTTAGTTTGGAAGATTATCCGGTCTGTCGATAAAAAAAACTTGTTGCGGCGTATCGGTTTATCTCTGGCCGCTTTGGTCATTACGGCCATTATTGCGGGCATCAGCCTGGATAGATTGGGTATGCCGCCGGTTGCCCAGCCGATTCACCTGTTGATGGCTAATCTGATTTTCGGTGTTCAATTTTTTCTTTTCAGCTGCCTGAATTACGCTTCAAAACGCCAAGCCTAATTGGGGATTTAATGCAGGCCGGTTCATACGCTACGAAGATGCGAAGTTTTCATCAAATTTATGTTTTCTTCGCTTTCGTGGTGAATAAAAGCGTCGTATATATAGCGTGGACATCGGTTAACTGGCGCTACATCCGCCGTTAATTTTATTGTTCCTATTGAAAGCCTTATATTGAATGTAGAATGGCGTAAATAAAATAAAAATCCCGGCTACCAATGGCAACTCAAGCTCAATCTGCAAGTTTACGTTTCCTAACAGACACCTTTAAGTGTTTTTTACCCAATCCCCAAGCTGTTGCGCTGGCAATTATTCTAATTGTCAGTTTTGTGCTGATTTATTCATTGTCCGATCTGTTGATGCCGGTTTTTGTATCAATCGTGTTGGCGTATTTGCTGGAAGGCCTGGTCGGTAAGGCCGAAAGCTTGAATATGCCGCGTATGCCGGCTGTGTATCTGGTATTTTCAGTGTTTATGGCATGTGTGATTTTTTTATTATTTTATTTAATGCCGATTGTTTCCCAGCAGGCCGTCGAGCTTGTTCAGCATATCCCGGAAATACTTAACAGGGCGCAAAGCGGAATCATGAGTTTGCCGGAAATGTATCCGCAGTTTATTTCGGAAAGTAAAATCCAGCAGATGATGTTTGCGGTGCAGCGTGAATTGTTAACTTACGGGCAAAATATATTGTCACATTCAGCAGCCTCCGTTGTCGGGCTGGTCAGTGTAATGATCTACCTGTTCCTGGTGCCGATGATGGTCTTTTTCTTTTTAAAAGATAAACAGATACTCATATCCTGGTTTTTGCAGTTTATGCCCAAAGACAGGAATTTGACCGTACGTGTTTGGGAGGAAGTCGATATACAAATCGGTAATTATGTTCGCGGCAAGTTCGGTGAGGTTTTTATTCTCTGGGCCGTCAGTTACGCGACTTATGCGGCGATGGGCCTAAATTATGCGATGCTGTTGGCTGTTTTGATGGGCTTGCAGGTTATTATCCCTTACATCGGTGCAACGCTGGTTACTTTTCCGGTTTTGGGCGTCGCCTTTTTTCAGTGGGGATTAAGTAGCGATCAGTTTATGTACGTTGTTATTGCATACTCAATTATTCAGGCGCTGGACGGCGTTGTATTAGTACCGGTATTGTTTTCCGAAGCCGTTAATCTACATGCGATTGCAATTATCGTTGCGATTTTGTTTTTTGGCGGTTTGTGGGGCTTCTGGGGAGTGTTTTTGGCGATTCCGCTAGCTACTGTTGTCAAAGCGGTACTAACCGCTTGGCCGCGGATTGGCGATAAGAATCTGGATGCAAGTTATTAATTGACGTTAAGCATGAGGAAGGACGATGTTGTCCACGAAGGGCACGAAAAATTTGAAAAAATGTCGTGACTACTTAGCAGTGAAAAAATAGAGCACGATGCCAAAAGTAGGCGATACCGATTTGGCTGATAGACACCGATGAAAAGGTGAAATATTTTAACCTTTTAAACCTATCTAATCAGTGTCATTTGTATTTCGGGTTTTTCGTGGGCAATGCATAACGCAGTTAAGGAAGCCGCTACAAAATATCCGAAGCGTAATCGGCCAAGCGTGAACGTTCGCCACGCCGCAAGGTGATATGCGCCCCATGCGGCCAGGTTTTAAAACGGTCTACAACATAAGTTAAACCCGAGGTCGTCGCCGTCAAGTAAGGTGTGTCGATCTGCGACAGGTTGCCGATACAGATGATTTTTGTTCCTGGACCTGCGCGGGTGATCAATGTTTTCATCTGTTTTGAGGTCAAGTTCTGAGCTTCATCAATGATCAGGAAGCGATTGAGGAATGTCCGTCCGCGCATAAAATTGAGCGACCTGATTTTGACCCGATTCATAATGATGTTGCTGGTTGCGCTTTGCTCCCATTCGCCATGTTCCGCATTGCTGCCCAGTAGTTCAAGATTATCAATTAGCGCACCCATCCATGGCGCCATTTTTTCTTCTTCGGTACCGGGCAAAAAACCTATATCTTCACCGACAGGGACAGTTTCGCGGGTCATGATAATTTCCTGATAGGCTTTGTTCTCCAGGGTCAAGGTAAGCCCGGCGGCCAGGGCTAATAAGGTTTTTCCGGTCCCTGCGGTGCCCAGTAAGGTAACAAAATCAATGTTAGGATCTAACAACACATTGAGGGCAAAGTTCTGTTCCCGGTTTTTTGCCGTGATGCCCCAGACATTGTTATGTTTTGCGCGATAATCCTTTGCCAGTTCCAAGACGGCAACTTGTCCATCACAGGATCTGACGATGGCTTCAAAATTGGTTTCGTCTTCTATATACAAATACTGGTTGGGATACCATTCGGTGACTATAGGGTCTTCCAGTTTGTAAAAAGTGCGGTTTTTTTCCTGCCAGGATTCCATTTTGGTGCCGTGCACAGTCCAGAAATCCTCTTCCAACGCCATGGCGCCGCTGTATAACAGATCAATGTCATCCAGGGTCTGGTCGTTATGGTAGTCTTCGGCAAGCAACTCCAATGTTGCGGCCTTGATGCGCATGTTGATGTCTTTTGACACCAGAATAACGGTGATATCGGGCAATTCCTTGGTAAGCGCCAAGACAATGCTGAGTATGGAGTTGTCGGCAAGGTTGCCGGGCATGCTTTCCGGCAGCAGTGCGGTCATCGCGCTGGTTTGGAAATATAAGCGTCCACTCTCAACGATATCGATATTCGGCCCGTGTTTTATACTCGACAACGGCAGGCCGTCGTTGATGGTTTGCTGGTTGGCGTCGCAGATTAATTCATCCAGAAACCGGCTGACCTGCCTGACATTGCGTGCCACTTCGGTCAGGCCTTTTTTTGCGTGATCGAGTTCTTCCAGAACAATCATCGGGATAAAAATGTCATGTTCCTTGAAACGGAAGATTGATGCCGGATCGTGCATCAGCACGTTGGTATCTAAGACAAACAGCTTTTTATCGGGTGTTGTTTGAATATTCATAATTAGTGGTTTGTTAGTTCATCTAAGGCTTGTAGTATTTCTTCGCAATGGCTTTTTACTTTTACTTTACGCCATTCATGGACAAGTTCCCCCTGAGGATTGATTAGAAAAGTGCTGCGTTCGATACCTCGAACCTGCTTGCCGTACATGTTTTTCATTTTGATAACATCAAACAGCTGGCACAGTTTTTCTTCAGGGTCCGAAAGCAAATCAAAAGGGAATTCCTGTTTGCACTTAAAGCCTTCATGAACGCGGACGGTATCACGGGATACGCCTACTATGACAGCATTGAGAGCGGTGAACTTTTCGATATTGTCGCGAAAACTTTGACCTTCCTGAATACAACCGGGCGTGTTGTCTTTGGGGTAAAAGTAGAGAATAAGGTATTTGCCTTGGTAGTCGCTTAGTTTTACCGTTTTATCGCCGGTAGATAAAGCCTCAAAATCGGGGACAGTGTTGCCGAGAGTTATCATTATTAAATTAAGTTTATCGTTTTATAGGTTCAAGAATGGCATCTATATTAAGCTGATCGCAGAAATCCAGAAACTCCTCGCGTAGCGATAGCAGGTGGAGTTGCGGCGGGATCAAAATGACAAATTTGGTTGAGAATACTGAGGTTTGAATATAGGGCGCCTGGTAGCAGCTACCGGTTATCTCTTCAATATCTATCTCACGGTCAAATAGAAAGGAAGTAATGGATTCTATGACATTATCACGATCCAGGGATATGGTTTCCAATGAATAGGGAACGCACTCCTTGGGCTTGTCTTTTTGATCGGGCCGGAAGGTGTGAATTTTGATGTCCAGCCGTCTCTGGATAATGTCCAGAGTACTTTCAAATTTGGCAATTTGATTCCAATTGCCCTGAATAAGTAGGTACGCCGCAGTAGATTGAGCAAGGCGGGATGATCTTATTTCCAAAATATTACATTTACAGTCGCGCACGGCGGGTAATATTTCGGCAATAAATTTACTCTGATGGTTGCCTAAGGCTGTGATAGCTAGTTGCATTTTTCTTCTTAAAAGTTTTTTTGGGAGTTTAGCATCAAATGGCTGAAACTTGATGAAGATTAAGTTTATTTGGTATTAGAATGAATAAAATTGTTTCCCTGCCGATAAGCATTGAACGCTGCATTGAAAAATGTGGTTATCTTACAACTCATTACTGAGCCTGAATATGAATGATTCAATAGATAAAAAATCAAATGAAAAACGCGATAATCTCGATGTTGATCTGGATGCCATGTTGGACAAGGCGGAATCTTCTCTTCTCCCAATGAATGACTTTCAGGACGATGAAGATGCTATTGATAGATTGTTGATGGATGCCGGTTTTGATATGGATGATGAATTAATGCAGCCGGAGGCGAAAAAAGATATAGATATTGTAAAGGATATCGACCTGCATGATGAACTGGATGATTTTTTAAGTTTTGACGGCTTTGGAGATGATTTTAATAAGCAGGAGAAAACTCAAGCGGCCGGTGTGGGGTTAAATGAAGCTGCAGGAAACTCATCTTTTACTTCATCAAATGAGCATGAGGAAGATGCCATTGATAGATTGTTGATGAATGCCGGGTTTGATGCAGCTGATGAGCCAACGCAAGAAATCGAAGATGTTGATGCGGCTGAGCTTGAAGAGCTGAATGATTTTTCTGATTTTAGCGATTTTAATGAGCCGGAAATAGTTCCGGTAGTTGAGATTGATGAGCCTGAGCCGGCCATTAAGAATTTCTCTATGCTTGAGGATGATGTGGATTTAGCAGACGAAATTGATCATGTTGATGAATCGGATATGATTCAGGAGGATGAGGTTGAAGCCTCGGCTCCGGCTATGGCAGAAATTGAAGAGTCATATGTGGAAGATGATGTTGATGTGGATGAAGAACTTGACCATTTTTCAGACTTTAGTGACTTCAATGAACCGGACATAATTCCGGCAGTAGAAGTTGATGAGCCTGAATACGTTGCAGAAAATCTATCCGCGCATGTTGATGATGCCGGACTGCCGGATGACGTTGATGATTTTTCCAGTCTTAATGATGATTTTAATGAATCGGATTTGATTCAGGATGATGAGGATGAAACATCAGCTTCTACGGAATCGGAATCCAGTCCAGCACCGCAGGCGGCGGTTGAACAACTCTCGGATGATGAAGATACCGTTGGCCTACCGGATGAAATTGATGGATTTTCCAGTTTTGGAGATGATTTTAACGAATCGGATTTGATTCAGGATGACGAGAATGAAACATCGGCTTCTACGGAATCGGAATCCAGTCCAGCACCGCAGGCGGCGGTTGAACAACTCTCGGATGATGAAGATACCGTTGGCCTACCGGATGAAATTGATGGATTTTCCAGTCTTGGGGATGATTTTAACGAATCGGATTTGATTCAGGATGACGAGAATGAAACATCGGCTTCTACGGAATCGGAACCCAGTCCAGCACCGCAGGCGGCGATTGAACAACTCTCGGATGACGAAGATAATGTTGGTCTGCCGGATGAAGTCGATGATTTGTTCGGTCTTGGGGATGATTTTAACGAATCGGATTTGATTCAGGATGACGAGGATGAAGCATCGGCTTCTACGGAATCGGAATCCAGTCCAGCACCGCAGGCAGCGGTTGAACAACTCTCGGATGATGGAGATACCGTTGGCCTGCCGGATGAAGTCGATGATTTGTTCGGTCTTGGGGATGATTTTAATGAATCGGATATGATCCAAGATGATGATGTTGAAGCATTGGCTCCTGTTGAATCGGAATCCAACCAGAGGCAGAAGTTAGCAGTTGAAGAACCCTTTAATGATTTGCAAAATGAAAATAGCTTTGACAGTTTACTCATGGACGCCGGTTTTGATGCAGAGGATGAGGTAGGGCAAACAGTCGCGAAGACAGATGCGATTGGCGACGACGTGGATTTGAGCGAAATTGATGATTTTTTTCAATTGGATGAGGTGAGCGATGATTTCTCTAATGAAAAGGAGCAGGATCAGTTAGCAGAGACCGACGAACCATCAACTCAAGATGAAGATGATTTTCTTTTGCCTGATTTTGATATTACTGCTGATATGGAAGTTCCTGGTATGGGCGGTAGCTCAGGAATTAAAGAAGATGAGTTAGCTGATGTTTTTGGCGATACTGATTTCTTGAATGAAGATGAAGTTGGGCGGGCTTCTTTTGAGCCGGAAATTGCTGAACTCAAACCGGGGGATAACGAAGCGATTTTTGACTCTCAAGCAAAACAAGCTGGCGATACAGCTATAGAAGATTTTGAAAATACAAAAACATTTGAGCAGGAAGAAATTAAAAAGCAACTGGAAGATGCTGAAAATAGGGTTAAAAAAGCCAAGCGTTTTAGTTATGTAGCGATAGGGCTTGGCGCTGTTGCATTAAGCGCTGCGGCCGGATTGGGTGTGATGATTTATAACGCAAAATCTGAAGTTTCAAAACTAACTGAGCAGGTTTCAACGCTTGAAGCAAGCTTAGCAAAGAATTCTGAAAAGAACCCTAATGAAGAAATTAACGCTGTGATGAATTCTGTTGTGCAACTGAATCAGCAAGTCTATGGGTTTATAACCGAACTGAAAGGAAACCCTCAATTCCCTGTGGACTTGTTAACCAACAAGGTGCCTGATATTGCGGCTAAACAAAGTATGGTAAGCAAGGCGCTTGACATGTTGCAGGTTAAAATGGGCGAAGATGGAAAGGAGCTATTGAAGCCATCGGCTATCGAATCTCCGAAGATTGAAATCGCGCATGAGCCTGCTGCAGTTAAAGAAGTAACTGCACACGAGCCTGCATCGGTCAAAACCGATGCAACCCAGGAGCATGCTCCTATCAAAGAAGGGCATGAGCCCGCACCAACCACGGAGAAAACTGCTCATGAGATCGCGCCGACCAAAGAGAGAGCCAAGCATGAAGCAACGCCTGCTAAAGTAGAGGCAGTGTCTGAAACTGCGCCGGTCAAAGTCAAAGCGCAACCCGAAGTCGTGCCCGCCAAACCAATAACTCCGCCGAAAGCTGTTTTTAAAGAGGAACCTGTAACAGTATACAGGCCAACAGTGACTGGAAAGTGGGGGGTCAATCTGGTGGCATTGAAACAAGAATGGTTTGCCAAAAGTAAAGCCGCTGAATTTGCCCGCCTAGGAGTTTTTGCTGAGGTAATTCCTGTTTATGAAAAGAACACTACAATGTACCGACTACGAGTCGGTGGCTTTAAAAGCAAAGCGGAGGCGCTCTCCAATACGGATAGGATAAAAAAGACCCTTAATTTGGATTCAGTTTGGGTCAGCGACAACTAGAAACCTATACCTTTTATGAGAGAGAAAAAGCTTGTTGTAGCTGTATCATCCAGAGCGTTATTTAATCTGGATGAATCACATGCGATATTTGAAACGCAAGGCAAGGAAGCTTTTTGTCGTTACCAAATAGAACATGAGGATGAAGTTTTGGAACCGGGCTATGGTTTCGTTTTGGTTAAAAAGTTTTTGAGTTTAAATGACAGCTGCCCTGATGACCCGCTGGTCGAAATTATTCTGTTATCACAAAATAGTGCGGATACGGGATTAAGAATTTTTAATTCCATTGCTCATTACCAGCTGAATATTATCCGCGCGGCATTTACCAGTGGGGCATCCCCATATAATTACATTCCTGCATTCGGTGCGCATCTGTTTTTATCAACCAATGCCGAAGATGTCGCCAAGGCGCTGTGTGCGGGGTTTGCGGCGGCGACCATTCTGTGCGGACCTTCCATGGAAAGTCATTCCGATCAGTTACGCATTGCTTTTGATGGAGATTCAGTATTGTTTTCGGATGAGGCGGAACGGATTTATCAACAGCGCGGTCTGGATGTATTTATCGAAAATGAGCGTAATGAAGCCAGAAAACTATTGCCAGGCGGGCCTTTTAAAGATTTTTTAAGCGCCTTGCATCATATTCAAACGCAGTTTGATCCTCAATCGTCACCGATAAGAACGGCCTTGGTTACCGCTCGATCGGCTCCGGCTCATGAACGGGTGGTCAGGACACTAAGAGCCTGGGGTATTCGTATCGATGAAGCGCTGTTTTTGGGCGGCTTAGACAAAGGCGCTTTTTTGAAGGCATTCGGCGCGGATATTTTCTTTGATGACCAAAAAGGTCATTGTGAGTCTGCCGCCCGGCATGTCGCCGCCGCGCATGTGCCGCATGGCATAATAAACCGGAAAGATTAGAACTATAAAATAGTCTGTTTGGAAGTGGCTCCCGCTTGTTCTTTGACTAGTTTTGGAACTAGATAGCCGGGCAGGGTGGCTTGAACTTGCCGCATGATCTCCAGCGCTTCCGTTTCTGAAACTTCAAAATGTCCCGTTCCGGCTGCTTTGTCCAATAAATGTAGATAATAGGGAATGATGCCTTGGCTGAAGAGTTGTTCGCTCAGTTCAGCTAAGACTTCGGCATTATCATTCACGCCTTTTAATAACACGGATTGATTAAATAGGGTGATACCGCTGTTTTTCAGTAATTGGCAGGCAGCCGTGACGCGTTCATTGAGTTCATTGGCATGGTTGCAGTGCAGGACGATGATGATTTGTTTGGGGCTTAGCTTCAGGATGTTAATGAATTCATCGGTTATGCGCGCAGGCAAAACGATAGGTAGCCGAGTGTGTATGCGGATGCGTAGCAAATGCTTAATGCTGTCTAATTTTTGAATAATCCGGGTTAACCGTGAATCACTGAGCAGTAAGGGATCGCCGCCGCTTAAAATAACTTCCGAGATACTGGCGTTGTCTTGTATGTATTGTACGGCGTTATCTTCGTTTTGTTTGCTAAGCTGTAAATCAGCATACGGAAAATTACGCCGGAAACAATACCGGCAATTGATGGCGCAGCTGCCGGTGTTGATAAATAAAACCCGGCCGTGATACTTATGCAAAACACCGGTCTGGGAGGCTGATGCAAGATCGCCGACGGGATCATTACTAAATCCCGGATAGGCGAGCAGCTCTTCGTTAATCGGTAGCACTTGGCGTAATAAGGGGTCATGCGGATTGCCTTTTTCGATGCAGGCGGCAAAACTTAAAGGAACGCGTAACGGAAAGTTGTCGGCAGCGGCGGCCGAAATCGGCAAGTCGTCCGGTGATAAATGCAGGTAACGGCAGATATCTTCAATGTTGCTAAAAGCTTCGGCAAGTTGTTGTTGCCAGTTTTTAGTAAAATGCTGGATTTCGGATTGCGGCTCGGACATTAGAGATTATTAAAGTTTCTATCGGTAGTTGCCTCTATTATAATGGCTGAGTTTACATTGTTTGTCATATTTGAGGATAAAATGGCTGTCTATAGCACTAATGAGTTTAAAGCCGGGCTAAAAGTTATGTTGGATAACGATCCCTGTGCAATTATTGAAAATGAATTTGTTAAACCCGGAAAAGGTCAGGCTTTTAATCGGGTGAAAATCAGGAATTTGAAAACCGGCCGGGTGATTGAAAGAACTTTCAAGTCGGGTGAATCGCTTGAAGGCGCCGATGTGGTCGATGTCGAGATGCAATATCTGTATAACGACGGTCAATTCAGGCATTTTATGGTGCCGGATACTTTTGAACAGTATCAGACTGATGAAAAAATTGTCGGTGATGCCGGTAAATGGCTTAAAGACCAGGATTCCTGCACGGTAACTTTGTGGAATGACTCGCCGCTTGCGATTTCACCGTCCAATTTTGTCGATTTGGTTATTACTGAAACCGATCCCGGTGTGCGTGGCGATACCTCGGGCGGCGGCGGTAAACCGGCGACTCTGGAGACTGGCGCGGTTGTCAGGGTTCCCTTGTTTGTACAAATCGGTGAATTAATCAGAGTCGATACCCGTACCGGTGAATACGTTTCCCGCGTAAAAGAATAGTGCAGCAAGACTGGCGACCGACATGCTCCCTGGAGCTGATGCGTTTAAGAGCGCAGATGCTTGCTGGGATACGTCAATTTTTCGCTGATAGAGCAGTGCTTGAAGTGGAAACTCCGCTGCTTGGTCACAGTATCGGAACAGATCCGCAGTTGGCGTTTTTTACGGCTGAGTATTGTTTGTCGCCACGGCGGCAAACACTGTTTTTGCAAACATCGCCCGAGTTTGCAATGAAACGGCTACTCGCAGCCGGTAGCGGGTCTATCTACCAAATAGGTAAAGCATTCAGAAACGGCGAGTCCGGGCGTTTTCATAATCCTGAATTTACGATGCTGGAGTGGTATCGGGTCGGTTTTACCTTGCCTCAATTAATGGATGAAATCGCTGAGCTGATTACCGGGCTGTTTAGTGGACAGCATTTACAGGAAACACAAAGAGTCAGTTATCAAGAAGTATTTAATTCGTTTACCGGTTTAGATCCTTTGGTGTTTTCATATAAGGACTACTGTGCTTTTGCCAACGAATGCCAATTACCTGAGGCGGTGGATATTTGCGGACACGACCATGCGCTGTGGCTGGATTTTATATTTAGTCATAAAGTCCAGCCGCATTTGGGCGACAATGCGTTGTGCATGGTTTACGGCTATCCGGCTTGCCAATCTTCATTAGCAAGAGTCAATGAACAGTGCCCGCTGACAACTGACCGCGTTGAATTGTTTATTAATGGCGTTGAACTTGGCAATGGCTATTATGAACTGGTTGATGCGGAAGAACAGAACAAACGTTTTGATAAGGAATTGGCTATCAGGCAACAACAAGAACTGCCTGTTCCCGTTAAAGACATGCGTCTTATTTCTGCTCTTGAATCGGGCTTGCCGGAATGCTCGGGCATGGCTATAGGTCTGGACCGTTTATTGATGCTGTTGTCGGGTAGTGTTTCCATCGATGATGTGTTGAATTTTCCTATTCACAGGGCTTAAGCTCGTTTAAATATTTACTGTGATATAATCCGCCAGATTTTTAACATTGGGCAATGCCGTTTTATTTTTAGACTTCTACATGAAATTAAATACTCTCTCTTGCTTGCTATTGTTATTTCTACTGGTTTCCCAGGCGGTTAAAGGTGATGAAGAGTTTATTGTAGAGGATATTCAAGTCAGGGGCCTGCAACGTATCTCAGTAGGTACCGTTTATAACTATCTCCCTGTCAATGTGGGTGAAAGGTTTTCTTTGGATAATGTCGGTTCGGCTATCAAGGCATTATTCAAAACCGGATTTTTTAAGGATATTTCTCTGGAAAGAGAAGGCTCAACCTTGATCGTCAACGTGGTAGAGCGTCCTTCCATCGCAAAAATCATTTTTGAAGGCAATAAAGACTTAAGTAAAGACGATTTGACCAAAGCCTTAAAGAAAATCGGCTTGGCTGAAGGCAAGGTATTCGATCAGCAAGTATTGGATAAAGTAGAGCAGGAATTAAGCCGGCAGTATTTCAGTCACGGTAAATACGGCTTAAAGATTACCACGGACGTGTCCAATCTTACCCGTAATCGGGTTGGTATTCATATCAAGATTTCTGAGGGCAGGGTAGCCAAGATCAAGCAAATCAATGTCGTCGGCAATAACGTTTTTGATGATGAAACGCTGCTGCGCCATCTTGAGTTAAACACTTCCAATCTATTGTCGTTCTATACCAAGGACGACCAGTATTCCAAACAAAAATTGCAGGCTGACTTGGAAACTTTGCGTTCCTATTACCTGGATCGCGGCTATATCAATTTTTCCATTGAATCCACACAAGTAGCCATTACCCCTGATAAAAAAGATATTTATGTCACCATCAATGTCAAAGAAGGCGATGTTTATAAGCTGGAAAAAGTTAAATTAGCCGGTAATCTGGTGGTTGCTCCGCCAGAGCTTATTAAACTGGTTAAGGTCGGTCCTGGTGAGATTTTTTCCAGAAAAAACGCTACCGAAACTTCCAAAGCAATTTCCGACCGCTTAGGGGATGACGGTTACGCTTTTGCTAACGTTAATATGGTGCCGGAAATCAACGAAGCCAAGAAAACAGTTGATATGACTTTTTTTGTTGATCCGGGCAAACGCGTTTATGTCAGACGCATCAATATGAAAGGTAACAGCAAAACCCGTGATGAAGTACTGCGCCGCGAAATGAGGCAAATGGAGTCCAGTTGGGCCTCAAGTTCAAAAATTGAACGGTCGAAAACGCGTCTTGAACGCTTGGGCTATTTTGAAGAAGTGAATGTTGAAACCCCGCCGGTTACGGGTACTGCCGACCAGATCGATGTTAATTATACGGTAGTGGAAAAACCCTCCGGTAATTTGTCGGCAGGTGTGGGGTTTTCTCAAACCCAAGGGATTGTATTGAATGCCAATATTGCCCAGGATAACGTGTTTGGCTCAGGCAAACGGGTGAATGTTGCCTTTAATAACAGTACTTACATGACAAGTTATCAGTTTGGTTTTATGAATCCTTACTTCACAGTCGATGGTGTAAGCCAAGGTTATAATTTGGGCTATACCAAACGAAATGCAGGACAAGTCAATATCGCCAATTATTCGACCAACGTGATGAATGCGGGGGTGAATTTCGGCATCCCGTTGAATGAATTCGACAGTCTACGTTTTGATGTCGATTTAAAACATACCGAGTTGAGTACTACGGCTTATTCATCCAACCAGATTTGTGATTTTATCTATGGCAATAATGGTACAGATGCTTGCGCAAATATTACAAACAATTACATCCAAGGCGCTGCCAATAGTAGGGCAATAGTTAAGGCCACAGGGGATGCGTTTCTGACACTGGCACCGGCAGTGGGTTGGACTCATGATACTCTTAATCGTGCAATTTTCCCGAATAAGGGACAACAACAGCGTTTTTCGGCCTTGGCGACAGTTCCCGGCAGCGATCTGGAATATTATAAAGTCAATTATAAACATCAGCTTTATTTCCCGTTGGCGAAAGACTTTACGTTCAGGTTGCAAGCTGAAGCGGCTTACGGAGACGGTTATGGAAAGACCGCCACTTTGCCTTTCTTTGAAAACTATTTCGGAGGCGGTACAGGATCTATACGCGGCTTTAAAAATAATACTGTAGGTCCGAGAGACTCTAATGGTTATCCGTTTGGTGGTTCCAGTAAAATTATCGGTAATGCCGAAATGTTTTTCCCGGTCCCTTTCTTGCCGGAGACAAAATCAGTCAGGTTAGGAACCTTTTTGGATGCGGGTTCTATTAATAATGGTTTTAAAGCGAACAACCTGAAATATTCTGTCGGGGTTTCAGGAGAATGGCTGTCGCCTTTCGGTGCTTTATCCGTCAGTGCCGCATTACCGTTAAACGCTACTTCTACCACAACGGCGCCTGACGGCACTATTACCGGGGATCAAAAGCAGATGTTTCAATTTAACTTTGGCCAGAATTTCTAGCAGAAGTTGTTTTTGTTTAACAAGCTTATCCCCTATAATTTAACAAAGTAGCTTATTTCTAATCATTATTTATTTTAATTTCACGAGAGACCTGTTTAACGATGAAAACAAAAATTGCTTTATTCATAGGATTGTTGCTTGCAGCTAATGTGAGCTACGCTGATTTAAAAATTGGCTTTGTCAATATACCAGCCGTTCTTGAAAAAGCACCCCAGGCAGAAAAAGCCAAAAAACGTCTGGAACAGGAATTTTCACCACGAGACAAGCAATTGGTTGCCCAACAAAAAGAAATCCAAAATATGGACGAAAGAATGACCAAAGATGCCGCGGTGATGGGTGAGTCTGCACGAGTCAACCTGGAAAAAGATATTTTAAATAAAAAAAGAGATGCAAAAAGAGCCCAGCAGGAATTTAGCGAAGATTTTAATGCGCGTCGTAATGAAGAATTAGGTAAATTACAACGTCGTATTGTTGAAGCGATTCGGGAAATAGCCAAGGATCAAAATTTTGATTTGTTACTCACTGATGGCGTTATTTATGCCAGTGAAAAAATTGACGTAACCAGTCAAGTCCAACAAAAGTTGTCAACCATGCCGGAATAATTAAACACGCGTTTTTATTTAACCGCATCGTCATCAACTTTTAAGAGAAGCATCCTCAAATATGTCCATTAAGTTAGATATTTTACAAATACAAGAATTCCTGCCGCATCGTTACCCTTTTTTATTGGTTGATAAGGTTATTGAATGTGAACCCGGCGTTAGGTTATTAGGCGTGAAAAACGTTACTTATAACGAACCGTTTTTTCAAGGTCATTTTCCACAAAAACCCATTATGCCGGGCGTACTGATCTTGGAAGCCTTGGCTCAATCCACGGGATTACTGGCATCAGAAACAGCAGGGGATGAGTTGGCCGGGATGATTTATTATTTGGTCGGTATTGATAAGGCCAAGTTCAAAAGACCCGTTGTACCCGGAGATCAATTGATGCTGGAAGCAAAGTTCCTTAAAAGCAAGCGTAATATCTGGGCATTCGAATGCCGTGCAGAAGTTGATGGCGAGTTTGTCGCAAGTGCCGAAATCAGATGTGCAGCGGTAGTAAATTAATTTTGATTGATCCAACAGCGATAGTTGATAGTAAGGCAGAGCTGGCCGATGACGTGTCGGTTGGCCCTTTTTCCGTCATAGGGCCCGATGTAAAAGTCGGCGCCGGCACAGTCATAGGTTCGCACGTTGTGATTAAAGGGCCTACTACGATAGGCAAAGATAATCGCATCTATCAATTCACGTCCATCGGCGAAGATCCGCAAGATAAGAAGTATGCGGCTGAGATCACCCGGCTGGAAATTGGCGATAGAAATACAATACGTGAATATACCTCTATGCACAGAGGGACAAAACAGGATAAAAGCCTTACCAAGATAGGTAACGATAACCTGTTTATGGCCTATACCCATGTGGCGCATGATTGCATTATCGGCAATCATGTCATTATGGCAAACGGGGCTTCATTGGCAGGACATGTGCATTTACATAGTCATGCTATCTTGGGCGGATTTACCTTGGTGCATCAGTTTACTCAAATAGGTCAGTACAGCTTCGCTGCGATGGGCAGTGCAATTACCCAGGACATTCCTCCGTTTGTTATGGTTGGCGGCAAGCCTACCAGGCCGCACGGCATCAATTCAGTCGGCATGGAACGTAACGGCATTTCTCCTGAAGACATTCGATTGATCAGAAAAGCCTACAAGATAATTTACAAGATGAACCTGCGTCTGGAAGATGCGATTGACCAAATGGAAGATCTGGCCGGTGAAAGCAAAGAATTGTCCGATATGGTTAGCTTTTTACGTAATGTAAGTCGCGGCATATTGCGTTAAGTGCCGTCTTGGTGCGAGTCAACGTGCACTTCAATAGTTTCAGGATCGAAAGTAGTTATGGATGATGAGTTTTCAACAAAAAATGTTGTTGCCGGAGTTGACGAAGCAGGCCGCGGACCGCTTGCCGGCCCGGTCTTCGCGGCAGCGGTTATCCTGGACCCCATGCGACCGATAGCCGGATTGGCCGATTCCAAAATCCTTAGCGAAAGCAAACGGGATAGTCTTTATATAATCATCAAGGAAGTCGCTTTAAGCTGGTCGATTGCAGAGGCCAGTGTTGAAGAGATTGATCAGCTTAATATTCTTCAAGCAACCCTATTGGCAATGCAAAGAGCGGTCAATGGCTTGCATATCCAGCCTGATGAAGTTTTAGTGGATGGTAATCGTCTCCCAAAATTATCCATGCCCGCGCAGGCTATCGTTAAAGGCGACAGCAAAGTGCAAGCGATCAGCGCGGCATCAATATTGGCTAAAGTCGAGCGGGATAAACTGATGGTCGACTATCATCAACATTATCCTGATTTTTCGTTTCATGTGCATAAAGGCTATGGCACCAAGCAACATTTGGCTGAAATCGAACAGTTCGGCTTTTTAGCGATACACAGAAGAACATTTAACCCGGTAAAAACCATGCTGATGCGACAGCGAGGGCTTTAATGTAACGCTGTGTAATTATTAAAAAATAATCGCCACGAAGAACGCAAAGAATAAAAACTTCCTGTCTTCGTGGTGAATAAAATATTTTTAATGGCTTGTCGCGCTACCGCAGAATCGCCTTAAGCCAGCTCAAGCGGCCCTTCATCCATTAACGCTATTTGTTCGCGCAACTCAATAATTCTGTCTTGCCAATAACGTGGCGTATCGAACCACGGAAACGCCATCGGAAACGCAGGGTCATCCCAGCGTCGTGCAATCCAGGCAGAATAATGAATCAGGCGCAAAGTACGCAAAGCTTCTATAAGATGCAACTCTCTAATATCGAAATCATAGAAAGTTCTGTAACCGGCGAGCAAGTGGTTTAACTGCATGGTCATTTCGGTACGATCGCCGGAGAGCAGCATCCATAAATCCTGTATCGCCGGCCCCATCCTGCTGTCATCGAAATCAACAAAATGCGGGCCGTCATCGGTCCATAAAATATTACCGGGATAGCAGTCTCCGTGCAGCCGTAAAGTTTTTATCTTACCGGCTCGTTCAAAGCAGCGCCTTACGCTATTTAAAGCGTACTCAGTCACACTGCGATAAGCTTCGGTAAGATCGGCGGGGATAAAATTATTTGCCAGCAGATAAGCACTGGGTTCATCACCAAAACTGGCGATATCGAGAACCGGGCGCTCTTTGAAAGGCTTTAAAGCGCCGATAGCATGAATACGGGCGATAAACCGCCCCATCCATTCCAGTTTTTCGCGGCCTTCAAGCTCAGGTACACGGCCGCCTTGTCTTGGAAATACGGAAAAACGGAAACCATCAGCATGGATCAAGGTCTGATTATCTTCGAATGAGATTGCCGGTACCACAGGGATTTCAGACTCGAATAATTCCTGAACGAACGCGTGTTCTTCAAGAATGGCGGCAGTTGACCAGCGCTCGGGTCGGTAAAACTTGGTAACAATAAAGGATGCGTCCGCCATGCCGACCTGGTAGACGCGATTTTCATAACTATTGAGCGCCAACAGTCGGCCATCGCTATGCAGGCCGATATTGTCCAACGCATTTAAAATGATATCGGGAGTTAGTGCTGAAAAAGGAGTTAGATTAGTATTCATGGTTACTATTGTAACGCTGAATCCAGAGAGGTTTTAATTAATCATCTTAAAAGCGCCCGATCCCCAAGGTCCAGCTTGGGGATCGGGCGTGTGGATTTGTTCACTGGCTAAAATGTATGACTTCACCTTCCTGCATCGAATTGCCGTTCGCAGGGTCGGTGTTTTGATATGAGCCGCCGCCCAGCTGTTCATTGATCTGCCGGGCTACATCTACGCCTAAGCTTTTAGATACTTCCGAAACAACCCTGCCGCGGCTTGGCACGACGCGGCTACCTCCGGTTACAACGCGTACATCCTGCCCTTCGCCGGTAGCGCTAAACGCGGCTTTTACTTCGTAAGTGCGAGTGTTGATCAGGCTAAACTCTGCGACCAGCATCAGGCTGAAAGTGTTGGATAATGTATCGGTGCCGATAATCGGATTGACCTCGTCACGAAAATCAAGCTCGCTGACCGTGCCGAACAACACATAATCAGCCCCGGGATAGGCGCCTTTTTTGATGCGGTCGATAATATCGTAGATTTTTTCACTGCTTTTGGCCGTATAAGGTTTGGCTTGAGAGACTTGAAAACTGCCGGTTTGAAGAATTTCGCCTTTGATATCGCCGACAAATTTACGCAATTCCCCATACTCGATATAGCTATAACTGCTTTCGACCTCGGTATAGTCAGTCTGCGATTTTCCGCTATAGGATGAGCGACTCGATGCCGAAGAGCTTTCGAAACTATCCCGTTCGCGCTCGCTTTCGCTAGCTCGTACCGATGACTTATTGTGATAATCGACAAGATGAAAATAACCGCTGACCCGCTCGGCATAAGCCAGATCGGTTACTGCGATTTTGGCCGCTTGAGCGTTGAATACACCAAGCAGTGATAATGGCAAGAATAACAAGCGTAACAGTTTCATTTGCCTGCTCACTAAAACATGGATTTATTGGAAGTCTTGCGTATCTCTTTTTCATCCGCCCACTCCATTACGCCGGATTCATTATCCACCAGTTGCAGGCTGAATTTGTAATAGACGTCTTTGACATCGCTGGCGCGTTTAACGATAGAGGTAATAGTGCCCTCAATACGGAAATCAGCGCCTTCCATATTGCCCATTTTTTTGGATTTGCTCTTTTTGTACAGGCCGGTTTGGTTTTGCCGGGTCAATTCATCGACCTGGGTTTGCATCGCACTGGTATCTACCGCAAAGCGTACCATGCCGCTCTTTAGGATTTTGGTGCGTATTGAATCGGTGATCGATTTGGTATCAATGTATTCGCTGGTTCGGTTTTTTACTTCCGCAACGGTCACTAAAGGGCGCGATTTAGCCGCCAGGACGGGGGCCTGCAATAGTGAGCTGGCCATGGATTCGGCTATGGTTTGCAGGTCGGTAGAGCCAAACTCGTTGGTTAAGGTTTCAACCGCTTTGCTGTCGCCGTATTCAATATTGCCCGAACTGAGCGTTGGCGATTGTGTTGCACAGCCGCTTAACAGTAGCGCGATCGCGGTGGCTTTGAAAGCGTTTGGATTCATAATATTTTTTTTATACATGGGATTATCTCTCTTTAAAGTATGTTAGATGTGGTTCCAGGTCGCATCTACAGAACATCATTATTTTGGGCCATGTCGGAGTGCAAGCTTTGCTTGTACTTGCAGGCAAAACCTGCACTCCAGCAGTCAGTTACTTTTGCAGTGACGATGACATGGTCTTCTTATGGGAATAGCCTAAGGCATTTGCCCAGTGTTATCCGGGCTTTGCACAACAAGCCTGAAATCGGCGACCTGGGGCGACGGCGCAACAGCTGTCACTGTTTGTTTCTGGTACGCATAAACAAGCACAGGTTTCCAGGCTTCTTCTCCGACCACAAAACCATTGGCATCCAGCCATTTAAAGCGATAGTAAAGCTGTTGGTTGTTCGAATCCGCATTATTGATTTCCGCTTGTACGGTCAAAAGATGATTGCGTTTCACCGCGCGCAGGTCAGTCACTTGCAGATACAACATTTCACTCAGTTGTTCGATCTTGGCATCGATGCTGCGGGGGCGTGGCGGCGGTTTGTGGCTGGCACAGGCGCAGAGCAGCGACAAAACGATTGCTAACGGTATGTTTTTAAACAGATGCATGGTTTATCCTTTTGCTTGTTGGATAGTTTTTTTGGCTTTTTTCTTTTTGGATTTTGCCGAGGCTTTCTTTTCCGCTTCGGTTACGGCCGCGTTTTCATTATTAATAATAGCGGGTGCGGCATAAACCGGCATTTGCGGGCCGTAAGCAGGTTGCGACCAATAAACCTGATTACCCAGTAACCGTGTAACCACTATCGCATGCGATCCTTGAATGTCGACCGATTGCTTACTGTTGCCGATAGCGATGTCATGTTTGCCGGAAGGCAGTGTTGCGCGTGCAATGCTGATGGTTGCAGGCAAAGTGCGCCAAGTGCGCTCGTCCGCAGATTCGGTGATCACATTGACTACATTCAACGCAATACCGGCAATCGCCGCACCGCCGCCTTGATCCATCAATGCTTTTTGCGACATTGTTTTTGCCGCGGCACGAACAATGCCCCGAACGATAATCCCAGGCATATCATCCTTTAATGCGCGTTTGGACATGCTGTCCAGACTGGTGATAGCTGCTAACGGCAGGGTGTCCTTACCATCAATGCCCAGGGTGCTGGGCTGCAACGTGTGGCTTGGGTCTGAATGCAACACTGGGAACGATATGGGAATAACCCCCAAATTGCTGACGATGACCGGGACAGGAATGGTGATTGAACTCAGCGCAGGCGCGGCCCCGGATTCGACTACAAACAACACATCGGTTTCCGTGGGTTTACGAAGGTTGGGGCGCGATTCCAATGTAGCCAGGCCGTCTTCCAGGATTTTTATATCAGGCCGTAACTCGATTGCCTGCCGGTAACCCGGCGAAGCTAGTCCCTGTTCATTTAAGGCTTCGTAGACAAAACCGGCCAGATAATGGCTGAAAGCGCTCTGGTAACCGTTTTTTAACGCGGTGACTTCGGCCGAGTTAAGTGTCTCGACCGGATAACCGTTCAGGTCTTTAAACGTAGTGATGATGCCTTTTTCTTTACTTTCCTGTTCCACCTCTTCGGTATCTTTCGCGTTAATTTCAGCTATAACCGCTTCCCGCTCGTGGGTTTTCTTGATTTCGGTTCTGGCTGCGTTCCAGTCGCCTTTCAACAAGTGATCCAAGGCAAGCTGTGTAGATAACATGACTTTTTCATAATCATGGCCGTCGTAACGACGAGTCTTATCGTTTAAAACCACTGCGCCGGCATTTTCCAAAATGGCGCCGGCCCGGATTTTAGCTTCATTTTCCCACTCATTGACTTTCTGATCGGCCAGTAACCACGCGTTGGCGCTGTCGCTGTATTGGTTTTTCAAGCGTAATAATTCGCCTTTTTCCAGATAGTAAAGCAAGTCGAAATCGCCGCCGGTATTGTTGGCTTCGTGCTGGGTTAAAGCTTGATCAAGCTGGCCTTGCCCGACCAGATCAATAGTTTGTTTGAGTTCATCATCGTAACTGCGCATCACGGAGCAGCCGGACAGGGTTATTGTTAATAAAAAAGGCAGCGCAAGGCTGGCAGAGGGGATATATGCAAACATGGTAATTTCTTATTCTATTATTTTAATTATTGGGTTGTAATTCGGTAGCTTTGATATTGTCCGTAATAAAAGCGCCAATATAAAGAAAAGTAAAAATATTTTTTGGCGTTAATGGCTTGTTATTTCCTGATTAGTAAAATGCCTCAGCCAGTGCCGTCATACTGGCAGGGATGCCGGTATCCAGCGCCTGTTAGTCCTGAGCGCAGTCGAAGTGAATGGTAACTTTTGATCCCAGCAATACAGGTGTGATTTTGAGGAGCTGCAGGCAAGTTATATGGTGTGCCTCCAGATTCGAAACACCGACAAAGAGTTGTAAGTACAATATTGCTTTTTAAGTTGTATCCTTATCAGGTAACACAACAGTTCGGGGTGCAAATGAACGTTGCTGTTAAGTCGAGGGGGCGTTTCATTACATTCCGGATACATATACAATCATCCGATCAAAAATAAGTCAGCCAGTATTCTGCCACGTTAGTTGCCAATTATGACATTCATCAATTGTTTCATCTCGCTATTTATAGCAAGCCTCGTGCTGTTCGCTTCCCCGCTTCGCGCCGAGAAAGCGGTGTTCCCGGTACCTCTCACTGTCCATCAACAGGGGAGGACTTATACTCTTGAAGAATTGCGGCGTGGAGTCGCTGACAGCGACCCCGAGGCGATAGTCAATCTTGGCATACGTTACCATCTTGGCAACGGCGTGCCGCAGGACTATCGGGAAGCCATGCGACTCTACCGCGCCGCCAGCGACAAAGTCAGCAAGGCTGCACCGGCAATAATCGGCCTGATGTATGCCGACGGACTGGGCGTAGCTAAAGACTACAAAGAAGCCATGCGCTGGTACAAACTCGGTCACCAACGCGGCAGCGCAAGCGCACCCAACAACATCGGCATGCTGTATCAGTACGGAAACGGCGTGACAACGAATTACACCGAAGCGATGCGTTGGTTTCGCATTGCCGACAAACGCGGACTTGTGGAGGCGGCTAACAATATCGGTAACCTTTACGACCACGGCCTCGGCGTCAAACAGAACTACGCCGAAGCCTTACGCTGGTACCATATAGCCGAGAAAAAGGGCAGCCATACCGCCGCCAACAATATCGGCAGCTTTTATCAGCATGGCCGGGGCGTTCCTCAGGATTACGCAAAGGCCTTGGAGTGGTATTGCCTTGCGTCAGACAAAGGCAACGCCGGAGCTCCCTACAACATCGGCCGCATGTACGAGGAAGGTTGGGGCGTAAAACAGGACTGGAAGGAAGCGCAACGTTGGTACGAGCTGTCCGTGCAGCGCGGCGACCCTGTGGCACAACTACAACTGGCCGATTTGCGGCTCCGGCTGATGCGAGATCAAACGCAAAAATCGGGAGCTGAGTTTCCGAAATGATTCAAATGCTCACATTTTTTCCAATGCTGCTGTTGCTGATGCCTACCTCGTTTGCGTGGGCGGCGACTCAGGCTATCACCCCTGCCGAATATCGACAGGCGCTCACCTTTCATACGCGCCACGGGGAACCCTACGATATTCAGAACTTCGACCGGAATAGCGCCGCACGTAAGGCGCTGTTGCTCGGCAGCACGTATTGGCTGAAAGGAAGCAAGACGCAACGTGAGGTTGCGCGTCGTTTATTGCTGCAAGCCGTTGAGCAACCCGACGCCTTGAACAAGTTTAATCAGGGTTATGCGCAGCGGATGCTGGGGGACATCGAACAGCAACACCGGCAGTTCGATCTGGCGGAGCAGCGCTATCGGCAAGCTATTACCGTTGACAATGAAAGTGCCTGCGTCAATCTGGGCGCGATGTGGGAAGCGCAACAGCAATATGAGAAAGCGCTCAAGATTTACACCGACTGCCTGCCCGCCCTCAAATCCCCGATTCTGCTGATGAATCTGGGTACGCTGTACTACAACGGGCTGGGGATGGCGAGGGACCTGAATCAGGGCGCCGACTATTGGCAACAGTCTTTCGAGATGTTTGCCTACGATCCCGATGTGAACTACAATCTGGGTTTGTATCATCTGCAAATCAGCAAAAATTTCACGCAGGCGCGCTACCACTTTGCGTTAGCCGATGCCCTTGGCGACAAGGAGGCCGCAGGCAAAATCGCCGAGCCGGCACTCATCGGCCTTTATGCAGACCGCGCCTTTGCCGACGAGCTGCGAGAGGCGGATAAAGATCATCGGCGCGAATTGCTGCAAGAGCGCCTGCGGTATACCTTGGAGAAACGTTACTTCAACAAGGCACAGGAGGGTATGACTTTCAGCCTGGGCGAAGACGGCAATTTCCTCGCGCTCAGCGGTAAACCCAAGAACGCCGAAGCTCGGGAGCGTGCCATTATCCAGATGTTCCGGCTCATTTACGTTGACCGCTTCAGCCCGGTGTCACTGCACATTCGTCAACTCAACGAGGCTCTCGCCAAAACCGGAGAAGCCGAATTACTGCTGCATAATTTCCGCCACAAGGTCACGCTAGACAAGGGTGGACGCATGATTTACGAGGTGCGTTTTTGAATACTCGGCGCATGTCCGAGAAAGGTTAGGGCGTAAAACAGGGGTGGGAAGGAAGGCCCTAACCCGTAAGGCGATTTCGCGATAGCAAACCGCCACACACGCACAACGCCGACATCAGCCTGCCGCTTGTGCGGTCTGTCGGCGAATCCCCCTTACAGCGTTACAGCGTTGTTTTATTGGTCGCCAAGACACACATCGGCTTAATGTGCATCAACACATCCTGTAGTTTATCTTTGGCGAGCGCACGGGCGTAGTCATCTTGCAGACCCGTCCAAAACCCTTCGGACAGACCAAAATAACGCGACATCCTCAATCCCGTATCGGCAGTAATGCTCCGCTTACCCGCAATGATTTCACCGATTCGGCGTGGCGGAACACCAATTTCTTTAGCTAAACGGTATTGACTAATCGCTAACGGTTTTAAAAATTCCTCCAGTAAAATTTCCCCCGGAGTAGGATAAGGCACAGTACGCATAGGGTGACTCCTCAGTGGTAATCAATAATTTCAACATCAAAAGCATCACCTTGTTTGAATCGGAAACAAAGGCGAAATTGGTCATTGATACGGATGCTATAACTATCAGCACGATTGCCTTTAAGCTGTTCCAGACGATTACCCGGAGGCACTCGCAAGTCATTCAGGCACGCGGCGCGATTGAGTAGCGCCAATTTACGCAAGGCAACGGCTTCGATGTTAATAAACCGCTGAACCCGTTCACCCTGAAACAACGCGTGCGTATCATCCCCTTTAAAGGTTTTAATCATCAGTTACGCTCTCCTTTTCATTAGTATTGTATCGCGTTATTAATACAATTGTAATCCTGTTGATACCTATGCTTTGCGCTGCACGGGTTCCGACATCAGCCTGCTGTTGTGCGGTGGATTGTCTGTCGGCGAATCCACCTTACAGCCTTTATGCAGGCCGCACCTTTGCCGACGAGCTGCGAGAGAGGGATAAAGATCATCGGCGCGAATTGCTGCAAGAGCGCCTGCGGTATATCTTGGAGAAACGTTACTTCAATAAGGCACAGGATGGTATGACTTTCAGTCTGAGCGAAGACGGCAATTTCCTCTCGCTCAGCACTAAACCCAAGAACGCCGAAGCTCGGGAGCGTGCCATCATCCAGATGTTCTGGGTCATTTACGTTGACCGCTTCAGCCCGGTGTCACTGCACATTCGTCAGCTCAACGACGCTCTCGCCAAAACCGGAGAGGCCGAATTACTGCTCCATCATTTCTGCCACAAAATCACGCTGGACAAGAGTGGATATATGACTTATGAGGTGCGTTTTTGAACAGTCTGTGCTTGTCCGAAGTAGACCGAGGCAACACTTGTGCATTAATTGAAAGATATTTATACTCCCGGTCCGCCCGGCAACGGCGTTATTACGCTGACTGAATTCAACTCCAAGCCTATTGTGGCCTCGGTGCTGGGAGCGAATATAGGCGAAAACATCAACATGGTATAACGAGAAATATTGAAATGTTAGAGCATGGTGAGTTTTTATTTTTAATCTCTATTTTAAATAACATCATGAAAAACCTAAATATTCATTCTGTTGTTCTATTTGTTTTTATAATTTCCCTTTATGGCTGTTCTTCTACAAGCAGCAAGCCAGTTGAGCAGCCTGCATCTAACCATACAAAAAGGCCCTCGTGGCAAAACTCGGTGTCCTACAGATAATGGCGATGGGACACGCACAGACCCTAATACTGGCTTAATTTGGCAAGCCTGTGCCCTCGGACAGACTTGGAGCGATTCGGGATATGGCTATTTTGAATGCAAAGGTGATCCCAGCCTATATTTTTGGGAAGAAGCACTTATGGTTGCGAAAAACAATCAATTTCAGGGTAAGGGTGATTGGATACTACCTACGTTAGACCAACTCAAGGAACTGTCTGAGTGGAATTGTGGACATGGTTCACCGATTAAGCAATGGACGTCTACTAGGGATAATGAGCCTAAAAAAGCTTCGAGCATCATTGTCACATATCACCATACAAGAATACCTAGAGCCAGCAGTTTTAACGAGAAATTAGCGGTTCGGTTGGTTCGTGGCAGCCAATCGAAGGACATTAATGAGTTCAAAAAATCTTTGGCGGAAGTAGTAAAACCGGCGTCCGTCAAACCCAGCAATGGGAAAGGCGAATATTCCTGGCCTGATGGTACGCGCTACGAAGGTGATTGGAAGAATGGCAAAATGCATGGCAGCGGAGCCTACTTCTCTCCTAGCGGCAACCGCTACGAAGGCCAGTTTAATGATGGCATGTTTAATGGTTTTGGTACCTATACCTGGAATAAAGGCTCGCGTTATTCGGGTAAATGGAAGAATGACGAAAGGGATGGCGAAGGTACCTATTGTGATGAGTATGGCGATTGCGAAAGACGAGTGTACGAGAATGGTAAATTTGTCAGGAAAATCTATGATAAACCCATCACATCATCTTCGCGTAGCGGTGCATTCAACATGGATCCAAGACAGCCTGAAAGGCGTCACGGTCATACCAGTGTCTGGCATGCTAGTGTTTAATTGCATTAATTGCATTAATTGCATTAATAGCATTAGATATAGGTTATAGTTGGCGTTATGCCAAGAAAAGCCCCAGAAATCGTCCTAACAGAAGAACAAAAAGCCCAGCTTGAAAAAGTAACGAGAAGCCATAGTGCTGA